>OCZU010000560.1_pt1 | contig 25478 bp, 26 predicted proteins | sample 1539001 | NCBI WGS metagenome assembly OCZU01 (sample SAMEA3539306, study PRJEB22396) | soil metagenome | biome: tundra; feature: field; material: soil | place: USA | collected 2010-05 | depth 0.15 m | reverse complement strand
CGACACCGTCACCCTGGTCCTCAAAGTCCCCCACCCCCAAACACCAGGCCAGCCCGGCAGCCGTCAGGAGCTAGGGAACCACTGGCAGTTACGGTGCAGCCATGTCGCCTCGGTCAGGTCACAACAGGATAACAGCCTGTTGACTTTCCACTCATATCAACTTAGATTCACATCGCTATCTACCGGCAAGGTGATGACTATTCGTGATCTTTTATCTCACCAGGCATGACGTCGATAGGTTCTAGTGTGTATTTGAGTGGGAATCCTTGCCTGCTGGGCCGGCGGCTTCCGGTCGCTGACCGGGAGGCGGACATGTGGCGTGCGTGCGGGGAACGCATTGTCTGCTGACCGCGCTGACGCTTCTGGCGTCGGCCCGCGCAGCGCGGACCCCCAGGGTCCGGCGCTCTTCAGCGACGAGCGCCAGGAGGCGATCCTCGCGGAGATCAGCCGGGAGGGGCGGGCCTCAGTCGCCGGACTCGCTGAGCGGTTCGCGGTGGTAGGCGAGACGATCCGGCGGGACTTGGCGGAACTCGAGCGGCGCGGAGTCATCCGGCGAGTGCATGGAGGTGCCATCCCGGCGGAGAAGGTCACGTTCGAGCCGCCGATCGAGGATCGGGCGAGCCGGATGACGGCCGAGAAGGAACGCATAGCGGCAGCCGCTCTCACCGAACTCCCGGCCGAGGGTTCTATCTTCATCGAGGCCGGGAGCACGCCAAGCTACCTGGCCAACGCCCTTCCTTCGGACCGCGCCCTGACCGTCGTCACCAACGGCGGCTACATCGCCAATGCGCTGGCCCGGCACGACCATCTCACCGTGCTATCCGTCGGCGGTCGAGTCCGCCCGCGCAGCCTGGCTTGCGTGGACGACTGGGCGCTGGACGTCCTATCGAGGCTGCATGTCGATGTCGCCTTCCTCGGCACCAACGGAATCTCAGCCGGTAGCGGGCTCACCACACCTGACCTGGCCGAAGCCGCCGTCAAGCGAGCCACCCTCACGATCGCGGCGCGGACCGTCCTACTGGCCGACCATTCGAAGGTCGGCGTGGTCAGCCTGGCCCGGTACGGCGAGCTGAATCAGATCGACCTGCTTGTCACCGACACCGGGCTGCCGCTCGAGGACATGCGCGAACTCGGGGACGCGGGGCTGCGGGTGATCCGCGCGTGAATCACCGGATTTCGCGTCTGACCCTCCCGCATCGGGAGCATTCGCCAGTGGTCGTTATCAACCAAACGAGGAGGTAGCCATGACTCAGACCCTGCCCAAGCCGATCACGGAGTACATCGAGGCGTCGAACACCTTTGACGGCGATCGCCTAATCGCGGCCTTCGCCGACGACGCCCTGGTCAACGACGCGCGCCGAGAGTTCTGGGGCACAGATGCCATCAAGCGCTGGTCTGACAAGGAGGTCATCGGCGACAAGGTGACCATGGACGTCAAGAATGTCAAAGAGCACTACGGTGACTTCGTCGTCGACGCCCTCGTCGACGAAGAGTTTGATAAGACCAACCCTCCTTACGTCGTGATCCTGACCCACTACTTCAGGGTGAGCGACGATAAGATCGTGAGCCTCATCATCATTCGCAACACGCCGGGTGGAGTATTCGGACGCCCGGTGGGGTTCCAGTACCTGGCCACCGCTTGACCTGGGCTTCTACGCCCAGGGAGGACTGACGGCCCAGCTCACGTCGTCCGTCCAGCTGGTGGGACTATCCCACGCGTTCGTGCCGCCGTTGCTCGCGATGTACACGTTGCTGTTGTAGTGGCGGATGAACTTGGTCGGATAGTTGGAGGACGCGAACGAGTTGCCTTGGCCGTTCTTGCCCGCTTGCGGGCAGAGCGTCGCGTCGCTGCTTCGCTTTGCCCAGTCGGGCGACCAGCGGGCCTTGGACGAGCTGTGCCGCCGGGGATGGAGGCCTGTCTACCGCTCCTTTGCCATGTTCACCCGCGATCAGGCCGAGGCCGAGGACCTGACCCATGAGGTGTTCCTGCGCATGTTCGACTGGTGCGACTAGCAGGGCTAGCTGCCATGGCCTGCGGCGTGGCCCTCGCCGTGGGCACGCTGCTTCCCGGCACCGGCGCGGCGAAGCTCGCCGCCTGGAGTGTGTAGCCGTGCAGCCACACGGCACAGTGATGGTAACCATCCACGAACTAAATGACCCGGCCGGGCTGGAGAGCAAGCTACGCGCAGACGGAGTACCAGCCACGGTGCGCTTCAGCAACCAGAATCCACGGGCGTGCCTGTACTACCCTGGATCTCCCGGGGAGACCTTCAAGCTCTTGAGTGAGATCTTCCCTGACGTCAGTTCCGCGCAGAACCAGGGCGGAGCGGCCTTCGATATCGATATCTTGGCCATACCCATGGCGTCGGCCTCTGGATCAACGTCAATCCGCCTCAAACGTCGGCTATCGGCAACGGCCTCTCCGGCGTATCCTTCGGCATGAGCGAGGCACTCGTGTATGCGAGCGGCCAATGCCCCTAATCGTGAGCTGGCAATGCCGAGGTTGATCTAGGACGACATCCCAATGGCATCCGAGCCGTTGTTGACCTCGATCTGGCGCTGTCAGACGCCGTCATCAGCTAAGGAAAGCGAAACATTGAGAAGACCTTCGCTGGCTTTAGGCGCAGCCGCGGCAAGCTCGCTCGCCATGCTGCTGGGCATCATGGGGGCGCCCTCGGCGCAGGCCCGGGCGCAGGGCGGTGGGGGCCAGCCGTCCCCCCAGGTGAATGTCTGGATCACCACGGCTAACGGGCAGCAGAAGTTGAGCAGGCAAGCTCCGGTGGCGTTCAGCACGCACCCCCCGGCTGACTTGACCGTGACGGTTGACCCCACCCGCACGTTCCAGGCCATGACCGGCTTCGGCGGCTCGCTCACGGACTCCTCGGCAGCCGTGCTGTACTCGCTGTCGCCATCCGCCCGCGATGCTGCCATGCACCTCCTGTTCGACCCGGCGACCGGCGACGGCCTGGACTTCCTCCGGCAGCCGATCGGCGCATCTGACTTCGTCGCAACCCAGGCCTACACCTACGACGACCTGCCGCCCGGCCAGACCGATTACGCCCAGCAGCACTTCTCCGTCGCCCACGACGAGGCGCAGATCCTGCCCCTGCTCAGGGCAGCCGAGAGGATCAATCCCAGGCTCACCATCATGGCCACGCCATGGAGCCCGCCCGCCTGGATGAAGACCAGCGGCTCACTCATCGGGGGCCGGCTGATCGATAACCCGAAGATCTACTTCTCCTACGCTTTGTACCTCCTGAAGTTCGTGGCGGCCTACCGCGCCCAGGGCGTGCACGTCGACGCGCTGACCGTGCAGAACGAGCCGCAGAACCGCACCCCCGGCGGCTACCCGGGCACGGACCTGCCGGCTAGCCAGGAGGAGAAGGTCATCGAGGACCTCGGCCCCATGCTGCGTGCCGCCGGGCTGCACACCAAGATCCTGGCCTATGACCACAACTGGGCCGAGCACCCCAACGACATCGCCTCCACCCCGCCGGACGAAACCTCCGACATCAACGACTACCCCCAGGAACTGCTGTCATCCCCGGCGGCGAGGTGGATCTCGGGTGTCTCATATCACTGCTACTACGGCGATCCCAGCGCCATGACCGCCCTGCACCATCAGTTCCCGGGCACCGACATCTACCAGACCGAATGCTCGGGAAGCCAGTCGAGCGACCCGGCTAACACGTTCTCCGACACGATCAAATGGCATGCGCGCAACCTTGAGATCGGCTCCACCCGGAACTGGTCCAAGACGGTCGTCAACTGGAACGTCGCCCTCGACCCCAGTGGCGGGCCGCACGTTGGTGGCTGCAGTACCTGCACCGGCATCCTCACGGTCGGCCCTGGCGACACCGTGACCCCCGACGCCGAGTACTACGCTCTTGGCCACCTCAGCCGGTTCGTCCAGCCCGGAGCGGTGCGGATCGCCAGCACCTCCTTCGGCACCACGGGCTGGAACGGCCAGATCATGGACGTCGCGTTCGTCAACCCCAACGGGTCAACCGTCCTTGTCGCGCACAACGAGAACGACAGCCCGCAAAGCTTCTCGGTCAGCGAGAACGGGCAGAGCTTCGACTACACGCTGCCCGGTGACTCCCTCGCCACTTTCGTCTGGGACACCCTCCCGGAGCCCGCACTCCCCTTGCAGGCGCTCGACCCGTCCGGCTGGCAGGCGACAGCGGTGCCCCCCGGCCCGGCCAACCCGTGCTGCACCGGCGATGTCGCCCGCAATGCGGTCGACGACGACGCCTCGACCCGCTACTCCACCGGTGCATCGCAAACGCCCGGGCAGTACCTGCAGGTGGACCTGGGCCGGCCTGAGCGGTTGGCCCGATTCGTCATGGACACTGGCGCGAGCACCGGTGACTACCCGGCCGGCTACTCAGTGACGGTCAGCCGCAGCGGCACGGACTGGAGCACCCCGGTCGCCACCGGAACCGGGCCGGGCCAGATCACCGCCATCAGCCTGGACGGCAGGCCAGTCCGCTATGTCCGCGTCACGCTAACTGCGTCCAGCAGCAACTGGTGGAGCGTCGCCGATGTCCGGGCCTACGTGCGGACCCGGCCCGGGCCATGACGAAAGTGCGATGTTGCTCTGGCCGCGTCGCGGTGATGAAATTGGATCTGACGATCGTTGTTACCGGCAACGTGAACCTGTCGGCCGGTAGCTCCGTGGCCTGGCTGGCCGGGGGTGCTGATAATGGGACTGACCTGGAGGGACGCGGTTTCGTCCTTCGCCATCCTGGTGATCGTCATCGCGTACGCGGCGTATCTGGGCGGAACGACCCTGCTGCTGATCTCCAGCACGTGGGCTACGTCCGCCGTGGTCCTGGTCCTCGGCATCGGCTGCGCTGTCGTCGCGGCCAGTGACCTGTATACGAGACCTCAGCCGCGTTTGGGCGAGGTGTTCAGGCGGATCACGACCGTGCTCGGCACGATCGCGGTCATCGCTGGCCTGATCGGGCTGATCACCGCCAGCGCGCACGCGCTGGAGATCCTCGTCGTGGTCACGATCACCTTGCTGGGGACGGCGACCTTCTGGCACGTGCTCACCATCGGATCGGAGCGGTGACCGCCGCCTTGGGGTACGCGCCGGTTCAGATCACTGCGCGGTGGTCACCACAGGTCGCCGCCGGTGAGGACGTAGATGAACGGCACGAGCGGGATAAGGCCGAAGATGGCCCAGGCCAGTTTCGGGCCAGTTGCCAGTTCGCGGCGGGTTGCCAGGTCGATCCACATGAGAACGACGGCGAGGGGATGGATGAAGCAGACGATGAGTTCCAGAAGCTTCTTCATTTTCCTGAATCTACCCATACGGAAGTAGGACGCAGGCTCGGTCAGGAGACGGCCGGGGGCGGGACAGGCTCTAGTCGAGGCGGTCGCGGTCGGCCCATTCCAGCAGGGTGTCGAGGGAGTAGGCGTCGTCGTCGATGCCTTTGTGCAGGTCGCCGAGCTGGGCGAAGCGGCCGGGCACGGTAGCGATGGTGCACTGGCGCGGCTCGACGTCGTCGATCTCGTCCCAGGTGATGGGGGTGGACACGGTGGCTTCGGGCACGCCGCGGACTGAGTAGGCGCTGGCGATCGTGTGGTCGCGGGCGTTCTGGTTGTAGTCGATGAACAACATGGCCGGGTCACGGTCCTTGCGCCACCACGTGGTCGTCACCTCGCCCGGCGCCCGGCGCTCGACCTCCCGGGCAAACGCGTGCGCGGCCCGCCGGACGTCGGCGAAGCCCCACCGTGGCTCGATCCGGACGTAGATGTGCAGGCCGTTGCCGCCCGAGGTCTTCGGCCACCCGACCGCGCCGAGTTCGCTGAGTACCTCGCGGGTGACATGGGCGACCCGGCGCACGGTGCCGAACCCGCAGCGGGGCATGGGGTCCAGGTCGATGCGCCACTCGTCCGGCCGTTCGGTGTCAGCGCGCCGCGAGTTCCACGGATGGAACTCCACGGTCGACATCTGGACGGCCCACACCACGCTGGCCAGCTCGGTCACGCACAGCTCGTCGGCGTGCCGGCCGTAGCGCGGGAAGTCCACCCGCACTGTCTCCAGCCACTCCGGGGCTCCGTGCGGAACCCGTTTCTGGTGCACCTTCTCGCCGGTCACTCCGGATGGGAAGCGGTGCATCATGCACGGCCGCTCGCGCAGCGCGCGCACGATGCCATCACCGACCGACAGGTAGTAGCGGGCCAGGTCGAGCTTGGTCTCACCCCGGGCCGGGAAATACACACGGCCCGGATTGGAGATACGCACCGTCCGGTTCCCGACCTCGATCTCTGCTGCTTCTTCGCCCATACCGAGAAACTAAACCGCACGCAGCTAAGACACGATAGGACCCGGCCCAGGCACGGGCACGGATCCGGGCGCAGCACCACGATCGCCCCCGGGCAGAATGTTGTGATGGCTTCGTACTCCGTGAACCCCCGCGCCGTGGCGCATGCGCAGCAGCTCATCGACAGCCGCCAGTACGTCCTCGACAGCGACTGGGGCAAAGTCCAGCCTGACCCCAGCGAGCAGAACGCCTTCCTGAAGTCGCACTCGTGGGAGGAATACGCCCAATGGCATCTCGGGCTCACTGACGGTGCGAAAGACCAGACCAAGGCCAGGTACGCGTTTGTCTACGGGGACTTCCGCCGTGTCCATCGCATGGGCATCATCGCTTGCCAGTACCGGGCGGCCGAGTGGCGGCACAAGGAAATCGAGCTCGCCGCCCACGAGCTCCTGCAGCGCCTGGACAACATGTCAACGTGAACCGGACCGGTCGCCGCGGACGACCGGCTCGCCTCGGCTGGGGGCTCACGGTGCGGTGGCGGTCGCGAACACGCGGCGCAGCGAGTCGAACGTGTCCAGCGAGCGCCGGCCTTCGGTGTGCAGGGACCGGACCGCCACGTCGGAGCCGGCCGGTGCCGCGAGCGCCTCCTGCCACATCCGGCGCTCAATCTCGCGCCACTCGGGCTTCTCATGCACCTCTACCTCGACGAAGCCGGCCGATGGCAGGTCCCGCCGCAGGTTCACCGCACGGATGCGTGGCGACACCCGCTCGTCGGACGGGTCGGCCGCCTCCCAGCAGCTCAAGACCAGCCGGGCGCCGGAAGCCAGCACACGGCGGAACTCGAGCAGCGCGGCGACCGGGGGATCAGCGAACTGGACGGCGTCCACGCACATCAGCCCGTCCGCGACGGCGGCCGGCAGGCCAGTCGCGATCAGCGTGCCGACCCGGAACTCCGACCGGCCGGCCGGCAGCAGCCGGTCACTGCTCACCCTGGCCTGCCCCAGGGCAACCACGGAGAAGTCCACTCCGAGCAGGCGGGCGCCGGCCCGCCGGGCAACCTCGATGCCGTAACCACCGCGCCCGCACGCGACGTCGAGCAACAGCCCGTCGGGCGGCATGCGCAGCGCCTCGGTCACCTCCGCGATGCCCTGCCACGTCAGCATGCTGTTCGACTGCAGTTCAGGCGGCAGCCCCAGGGTGCGAGCAACGATCGCATCCCTGGCCGGCGAGGTGGCCATGTCGTCGTACCACTGGTCGAAATACGCCGCGTCGCGTTTCGCGGCCTGGGCCGCCTCACCTGATTCCATGCCCTGCATTCTCCCCGGCCGCCGACGCCCGCGTGCTATATACCGGCTTATCTGTGATCAGCGGGCCGTAATAAGAAATGCCTGGCTTGTAATGGCTTATATCCGCCTGTGGCGGTAAGCCAGGTAACCGAGAAATTGGAAATTCGCGTATTGACTGATGGCAAACCGCTGTGCCATAGTCTCACTGTCTTGTAGATACATGGGAGGGCTTGGCAACTTTTGCAGTCCCCGCTGGCCAGAGTTGCCCCTTCTGCCACAGTGTCCGGCGAGTAATTCTGCAAGGCATGGGTGCCTGGTGGCTATCCATTGAACGTCATTCGGGGGAATCCCACCACCTGGCATCCGGAAGGGGGATTCATGCGCAAGACGATAGTAATCTGTAACACAGTGCTGGCGTGTCTCGCGTCGGTGTTGCCGGCCTCGTCGGCGCTCGCGTCGTCGGCGAGTGCCACTTCGGCTCCTCCGGCCGCGGTCGTGATCAACGTGGTGACCGTGAACGGTTCGGGGTGCCCCGCAGGGACGGCGTCCGTCGCCCTGTCACCCGACAACACGGCGTTTACGGTGACCTACAGTGCGTACACGGCTCTGGTCGGCGTCGGGGCGGCGGCACTTGATTTCCGCAAGAACTGCCAGCTCATCCTGCACGTTCACGTACCGCAGGGCTTCACGTTCGCAGTCGCTGAGGCCGATTACCGCGGCTTCGCCTCGCTGCAGCCAGGCGCGAGCGCTCTGGAACGGGCCAATTACTACTTCCAGGGCCAGCCGCAGACGGTATACGCCCAGCACACCATCCCGGGGGGCACCGAAAACGACTGGGAGAAGGTCGATCAGGTCGGCATTGCCTCCCTGGAGTTCGCGCCGTGCGGGGCAGTGCGGTATCTCAACATCAACACTGAACTCCGCGTCAACGGCGGCTCGTCGAACACAGCGGCCACGACCAGCCTCATCACGATGGACTCGTCTGACGTTGGCATCAGCACGATCTACCACTTCGCCTGGAGGACATGCCATCAGTAGGCGAACTCCCGCCCGGGCGATTATCTGCACGGCGTGAGGGAAGGGGCGGGCCCGGGGCATCCCGGGTCCGCCCCTGCTGATGCGAGGATGGCCTGACCTGCTGCCTGTGTCGAGAGGGTCTCTGGGGATGAGTCGTGTTGCTGTCATCGGGGCTACTGGGCATATCGGCAGTTACCTGGTTCCGCGGCTGGTACGGGGCGGCCATGAGGTGATCGCGATGAGCCGTGGCACCCGCGACCCTTACCACGCGAGCCCGCAGTGGAACCCGGTCACCAGGGTCACGGTCGACCGGGAGGCGGAGGACGCCGAGGGAACCTTCGGCGGCCGGATCGCGGCGCTGCGCCCTGATGTGGTGATCGATCTGGTCTGCTTCACGGCGGCCTCGGCGCGGCAGCTCGTCGACGCGCTGCGCCCGTCCCGCCCGCTGCTGGTGCACTGCGGGACGATCTGGGTGCACGGTCCGGCGCTGCGTGTCCCGGTCACCGAGGACGAGCCCCGGACCGCGTACGGGGAGTACGGCATGGGCAAGGCGGAGATCGAGGCATTGCTGCACCGCGAGACGCTGGCGGGCGGTGTCCCCGCTGTCGTCCTGCACCCAGGTCACATCAGCGGGCCGGGCTGGCCGGTCATCACGCCGGCCGGCAACCTGGATCCCGCCGTCTGGACGAGCCTGGCTACGGGCCGGCCACTGGCGCTGCCCGATCACGGGCTGGGCGTCCTGCATCATGTGCACGCCGACGACGTGGCGCAGGCATTCGAGCGCGCGCTGGGGCGGCCGGCCGCGATCGGGTCCAGCTTCCACGTGGTTGCCGAGCAGGCGATGACGCTGCGCGGCCTGGCGACCGGGGTCGCGCGGTGGTTCGGCCGTGAGCCGGTGCTGGACTTCGTCGACTGGGCGGAGTTCGACCGCCTCGTCATTCCCGAGCACGCCGAGGCCACCCGCCAGCACACCTTCCGCAGCATCACCGCGAGCATCGCCCGGGCCAGGGAGGTGCTCGGCTATGCGCCGCGGTTCAGCTCGCTCGACGCCCTGCACGAGGCACTGACCTGGCTCGTGGCCAACGGCCAGGCCGATGTCGGCGGCCAGCAATTCTAGGAGGAGGCAGCCATGCCGTTGTCCCGAGTTGAATCGGTCCAGACCACGGACGGGCCGTTCGATCTGACCGTGTGGCTGCCGGACGCCGCGACCGGCCCAGGGTTGCTCCTGATCCAGGAGATATACGGCGTCAGCGACTACATCAGGGCCGTCGCCGAGGATCTGGCCGCACTCGGCTACGTCGTCGCGGCGCCGGACCTGTTCTGGCGGCTCAAGCGCAACTACCAGGCCGATCATGACGACAAGGGCCTGGCCGAGTCGCTGGAGCTGTCCTCTCGCTTCGACGCTCAGCAGGGCGTCGCCGACTCGGCGGCCGCGCTGGAGCACCTGCGTTCGCTGCCCGAGGTCGACGGCGGCACCGGCGTCCTCGGGTTCTGCCTCGGCGGGTCCATCGCCTACTTCCTCGCGGCCCAGGGCGGGCTGGACGCAGCCGTCTCGTTCTACGGTTCGGCGGTCCCGGGCAACCTGGATGCCCTGGACCGGATCGGTATCCCGCTGCAGCTCCACTTCGGCGGGAGCGACCCCTACATTCCGCGTGACCTGGTCGCCCGCGTGGAGGCGGCGGCGGCCACTCACGCCCACGTCGAGCTGCACGTCGAGGAGGACGCCGGGCACGCCTTCCATAACCGGAAGGCCCCCATGTTCTACGTCCCGGAACCCGCTGCCCGTGCGTGGCGCCGCGCCGAGGAGTTCCTCCAGCGTCACCTCCCCGTCCGGGAGAAGGCCCCGCCGGCCCGCTAGCGATCAGCCGGCCTTCCGGGCGGCGAGGGATGACAGTAGCTCGTAGCCGACATGCGCTGCGGCGATCCCGGTGATCTGGGCGTGATCGTAGGCGGGCGCGACCTCCACGATGTCGGCGCCGACGAGGTTCAGCCGGGCGAATGACCGCAGCGCGGCGAGCAGTTCCCGGCTGGACAGGCCGCCGGCCTCCGGGGTGCCGGTGCCGGGGGCATGCGCCGGGTCCAGCACGTCAATGTCGACCGACACGTAGACCGGGCGGTCGCCGACCCGCTGCCGGATGCGCTCCACCATGCCGGGCACTCCGATCTGGTCGACGTCCGGCGCCGAGATCACCTGGAAACCCAGCTCGCTGTCCTGACTCAGGTCACTGTCGGCGTACAGGGGCCCGCGGATGCCGATGTGCAGGCACCCCGACCGGTCGAGGAGACCTTCTTCCGAGGCCCTCCGGAATGGCGTGCCATGGGTGTAGGCGGCACCGAAGTAGGTGTCCCAGGTGTCGAGGTGAGCATCGAAGTGGACCACGGCCAGCGGGCCGTGCACGGCCGACAGCGCCCGGATCATCGGCAGCGCGACCGTGTGGTCGCCGCCGAGCATCAGGATGAAGGGCGCGCGTTCGAGCAGGGCGCGTGCCCCCCGCTCGATGCCGCCGATCGCCTCCTCGATGCTGTACGGGTTGACCGCGAGATCGCCCGCGTCGGCCACCTGCTGGCTGGCGAAGGGCGACACCTGCAGGGCCGGATTGTAGGGCCGGAGCAGCCGGGACGATTCCCGGATGTGGGCGGGGCCGAACCGGGCGCCCGGCCGGTAGCTCACCCCGCCGTCAAACGGCACGCCAAGCACGGCCGCATCGGCGTGCGTCACATCGTCGATGCGCGGCAGGCGGGCGAAGGTTGCCTCTCCGCTGTACCTGGGCACCAGGGTGGCGTCGACCTGCCCGACAGTCTCGCCGGCGGCGATCCGCGGAACAGGCTCGGTCATGTCCCGGCCGCCTCGGCCGCAACGTCGATGGCGCGGAGTTCGCGCTCGCTGGCGTTGATGGCGGATTGCTCGGCGGCCACATCGAGCGAGCGCGACAGCAGCAGGTACACCAGGCCGGAAACGGCCAAGCCGACCAGCCAGGAGTAGTCCACGCCGTTGGCCAGGTGGCGGGGGAAGTAGCCGGTGTAAGAGAGGCCGGCGATCGGCGGCAGCACCATGAACGGGATCTCGGCCACGAAACCGACGAAATAGGCAGTCAGGCCGCGCCAGCCCCACGCGCCGTAGGCACCGTCGGGACGGAAGATGTCGGTGATCGCATAATGGCCGTGCCGGACGAAGAAGAAGTCCACCAGGTTCAGCGCCGTCCACGGGACGAGCAGGTACAGCATCAGCGTCAGCGAGTTCAGCACCGCGCTGACCGCCGTGTTGGACGCGCTGGTGGAGATGCCGGCCCCGATGGCGTGCCAGAGGACGGCGAGCACGACGACCGTCGCCGCCCGCCAGATCCTGCTTGTCTGGATCTTCTTGAACGAGTCGATGCCGGTGAGGACCGTCAGCGCGGCTTCCGGCTGGGACTCTGTAGCCATGCCGCCTCCTAGCCCGACGTGAGCTGCTTCACAGCTATAGTCACTAGATGTTTCCTAGCTGTCAACACTTGTTTCATGACGAGTTCTGATATGTCATTGAGGTGCCGGGGGCTGCGGCCCGGCGCGCCTCGCATCGGGGGAGGAGGAGAACTGGTGCCCAGCGCCAGCAGCGGGAACGGCACGCGAGATGCCGACCCCGACGTCACGCGCATCGGCGCGCAGCTGCGGGCGGCGAGGCTCGCCGCCCGCAAGAGCATGGCCGAAGTGGCCGAGCAGGCCGGGCTGACTAAGGGATTCCTGTCCAAGCTGGAGCGGGATCTTGCGAATGTCTCGGTGGCCTCGCTCATCCGGCTCTGTGAGGCACTGGACGTCTCGGTCGGCTCGCTGTTCCAGGCGTCGAGGGGAGAGGTGGTCAGGCGGGGCGCCTACCCGCCGATTAATTTCGGCGGAACCGGGGTCAGGGAGTACCTGCTCACGCCGTCTGGTGAGAAGCGAGTGCAGGCCATCCTCAGCGACATCGAGCCGGGTGGCGGGAGCGGGGACGAGCCCTACTCGCTGCCGGCGGACGTTGAGTTCGTCTTCATTCTGGCCGGGCGGCTGCAGATCACCGTCTCCGGGGAGCACGTCACGCTCGAGCGGGGTGACGCCTTCACCTTCCCGGCCGGTAGCCAGCACACCTTCCGCGCGATCCGGGCCGCCGGCCGGACCCAGGTGCTCTGGGTGTTCTCGCCCGCCCTGCCCGACACCGGCCTCGACCTGCAGCGGCCGGCCCGCCGGCCAGCGCGCCGGGGAACGGTATGAGCCCGGCGAACCGGGCCGTTGCCCGTGGCGTGGCAATCTGACAGGGCTCAGGCGTACTGGGTGCATCCGGCGACGTAGTAGCCGTTACGGTGATGGTTACCGTGGTGACGGCGAAGTTCGACTTGCAGGTCGGGCTGTACCAGAGGTTGGTCACGAACGTGTAGCCCTGGTCCTTTACATCATTCCTTCTGGATCACGGTGGTTCAGGACGGGCAGCTAACCGGAGTCCTCGCGGGATTTACATTCCTCCCGGCCTAAAGGCTTGCAAGCAGTTAGGCATGCCATCTCAGGCTGTCCTCATCTCGTCATCAGCCCTATCTGGCGCCAGCGTGCCGGATCCGTGCCGGATCATCGTCCATGCTCGAACCTGGAGGGCCTCGCGCCCGTTCCTGATGGCAAGACGTGCATCATCGTTGCCTGTCGGCCAGGCGACTCAGCACGCCACGAGGGGAATTCAGGACAGTGAGGAGATCCAGATGAGCATGCGCAAAATTGGCCTGTTAATAACCGTGGTCGCTGGATTCGCGATGCTATGTGTGGCATGCGGCAATTCGGCACACGTCCTGGGCGGCGGCACGCACTCTGCCCCGATCAGCACTTCCCGCACGTCAGGAACGTCAGGAACGTCAGGAACGTCAGGCATCAGTGGAACGCTCAGCGCTGCGGAGCAACATACCTGCCTCGTGACCCAGGCCGAGGCAACGGCTGGCCTGGGCCTGGCGGTTACTGGCGAGAAAGAGCTCTATCAGGGCGTCTGCACCTACCTCCAGGCCGACAGCATCGCCCCTGTACTTATCGTCAATATCTTCCCGGAGCCATTTGCTGTTCACAACCCGTACATCATGGGCAAGCCGGTCCCGGTCAGCGGCGTCGGCCACCAAGCCGTCTGCGGTCCCGGCCTTGCCCTGCCCTTTAACCTGGTGGGCGCGATCGACTCGGCTCACACCCTTGATATCGAAGGTCCGTCGTGCAGCGTCGATCGGCAATTCGCGCTAGAAGCGTATTCCCGGCTGTGACCGAGGCTCGTGTGCGCTCAGCGGGGATCTGTCACCGGCATTAGGGTCTGGTGTCGTGCCCGACCGTGAGCTGGTGGTTCTCGGCACGGCGAGCCAGGCGCCCACCCGCAGCCGTAACCACAACGGTTATCTGCTGCGATGGGGCGGCGAAGGGTTCCTGTTCGACCCGGGCGGCGTGGTGGTCGGTTTTGACCGGCCGGTCGAGCGCTGCTTATCGTACGCACGGGGTACACCCATGAAAGGAACACCGAACCTGTATGCCACAAGCCACCGGGCCCGCTGCTCCGTCCCTCGCGTCCAGGCTTGACGGCCTGCTCTTCTTCCCTGTGACGGCGTGCGACAAGGCCGGCCGCCTGGCCCTGGAGCCATTTCGCCAGCACGTCCGCGACGGCGTGGACGGCGGGGCCGCCGCGGTTTTCGCGTGCTGCGGGACAGGCGAGTTCAACGCGCTTGACCTCGACGACTACGCGAGTGCGGTCGCCGCCACCGTCGAGGTCTGTGCCGGCCGGGTCCCCGTCATCGCCGGTGTCGGCTATGGCACCGCGCTGGCGATACGGATGACCGAGATGGCGCGGCAGGCAGGCGCCGATGGCGCGCTCGTCCTGCCGCCCTACCTGGCCAGGCCAGGGCAGGCGGGGCTGCGGCGGCACTATGAGTGCATCAGCGACTCGACCGACCTCGACTTGATCATCTACCAGCGCGACAACGCCATTTTCGAACCGGGCACGGTCGCCCAGCTCGCAGTGCGGCCGAACATCCTCGGGCTGAAAGACGGCCACGGGGATCTTGACCTGATGCAGCGCATCATCAGCGAGGTGCGCTCCCAGGCGGCCCGGGCCGCCTGGTCTACTTCAACGGGCTGCCGACCGCCGAGATGTCGGCGCTGGCCTACGGTGGCATCGGCGTCTCGCTCTACTCCTCCGCGGTCTACTGCTTCGCTCCCCGCATCGCGCTGGCCTTCCACGCCGCGCTGCAGGCGGGCGACTCGGCCACGGTGACGCGGCTGCTCGACGGCTTCTACCGGCCGCTTGTCGCGTTGCGGCAGCGGGGTGACGGGTACGCCGTGTCCTTGGTGAAGGCTGGGGTGCGGCTGCGCGGGCTGGATGTGGGCCCGGTGCGGCCGCCGCTGCAGGAGCCGGCCGCGGAGCACGTGCAGAAGCTGGCCGATTTGATCGCACTGGGCGACACGATAATGGATACAGCGGCGCCGTAATTTCGCGGACCTGCCGTCTTCGCTCAGCATGTACAGAACGTGATACAGGGTGACATGGTGCGGTCGGGTCTTGTGCGCGGGGAACAGCGAGCCTAGCCTCCGGTACGTGCCTGCGACACGCAGGCTCACGGTCGTCAGGTCCTGCCCTTAAACACTGCCTGGAGGCGCGATGCGTATTCGCCGGCCCTTGCCCCTGCTCGTCATCGGCGCGCTCGTTCTCGGAACGGTCCAGCTCTCCTTACCAACGGGCGCGACCGCGCAGCCGTTCGGCTTTGACAAGCTCACCCCGAATCAGCAGAGGCACGTTTCCGGCCTGCTCGCCCTGGAACTGGGCGGCGCGGGCATCCGCGCCGCGGCACCCACTAGGACGTCGTCGAATCCGGTGACCCAGCCCGGTTGCGACGTGAGCCTGGGCGCTGACATCAAGGTCAACCAGAACTGCCTCAACCTTTCCGATCCCGCACTGAATGGGCGGGGACAGGCCCAGAACGAGACCTGGGTCGCGGCCGATCCCCTCAATCCGCGCAACATCGTGGCCGGATATAACGATTACCGGCGCGGTGACGGGACCTGCGGCGTCTCCTACTCCACCACCGGCGGCCAGACCTGGGCCGACGCCACCATGCCTAACGGTTTCGTGAGTGGCGCCGCCTATGGCGGGACGCCACGCGAGTACATGCAGGGAAGCGGGGACCCGTCTGTCGAGTGGGATACCCGAGGGAACACCTACTACGCCTGCCAGGAATTTAAGCGCGGATCCGGCGTGACTGAGGACGCCGACCAGTCCAGCGGTATCTATGTGTACCGGTCCACTGGGACGAACGGTGCTTCATGGAACTTCACCGGCCGTCCGGCGGTCGAGCACAACGATGTCGCCGGCGCCGGCAATTTCCTCCTCGACAAGCCGCTGATGACGGTCGACGACGGCATGCACAGCCCGTTCCGTGACCGCGTCTACCTCACCTGGACGACGTTCGCCGCCGACGGCACCGCCTACATCTACGAGGCCAGCTCGGCCGACTACGGCGAGCATTTCAGCGCCCCGGTCCTGGTCAGTACCGACAGCAGCCTGTGCGCGAAGCCGGCGACGGCGACCCATCCGAACGGCGCCTGCGACAACAACCAGTTCTCCGACCCGTTCACGGCAGCGGACGGGACGCTCTACGTGGTCTGGGCCAACTACAACAACGCGACCAGCAGTAGCGGCGACAACCACAACCAGGTGCTGCTGGCCAAGTCCACCGACGGCGGCGCCACCTTCTCCGCGCCGGTGAAGGTGGGCGACTTCAACGACCTGCCGGACTGCGCCACCTACCAGGGCGGCGCCGACGCGGGCCGGGCATGCATCCCGGAGAAGGGCGCCACGGCAGCATCGATCTTCCGCGCCGCCAGCTACCCGTATGGTGCGGTGGACCCCAGGTCCCCGGGCACCGTCGCAGTCACCTATGGCTCGTATATCAACCGCAACTCCAGCGAGGCAAATGGCTGCATCCCCGCCGGGTTCAGCCCGACGACCGGACTGAACCTCTATACGGGGGTCAAGACGGCGGGCGCGTGCCACAACGCGATCGTCCTGTCGGTATCGCGGGACAGCGCGAGCACGTTCACCGGCGGTGGCCAGGATGTGCGCACCCTCCCCGTGGCCGAGAGCACGGCCGGTCAGCGCACCTCTGACCAGTACTGGCAGGGGATGGGATTCGCGGCGGACGGCACGCTGGTCGTCGGCTCCTTTGACCGCGCCTACGGCACCGATGAGACGACGGGCTTCTCCGACATCTCGGTGTCCACGTCACAGAACCTGACGTCCTTCGGGCACGCCCAGCGGGTGACCACATCGAGCATGCCCCCGGAAACCGAGTTCGACGGGCTCTTCTACGGCGACTACTTCCAGCTGGCCGTGAGCGGCGACATCGCTCACCCGGTCTGGTCCGATACCCGGGCCAACGACTTGTTCCTGTGCCCGGGCACCGGAACGGTCGGCCACCCACCACAGGCGTGCCCGGGCGCGGGAGCCAACTTCAGCCCGGCCAACGACCAGGAGATCTACACGGCCAGCGTCTCCGTCCGCTGAGCCGCTCTCCCGCGAGCGCCGTGGCTACCTGCGGAAATGCAGGTAGCCACGGCGGCGAGGTCAACAACGGCAGAGTTGCTATCCAGCGTTGGCGTTCCCTGGGTGGATGACCGCGGCGGAGCCGCCGCCTCTGCGCACCGGTTCCGCGGCCGCGAGGACCTGGCCGTTGCCGAGGAACTCAAGGCCGCTGGCCGCCCCGATATCAGGACTGATCTTGATCGTGGGGTCGAGCGGTGAGGTGTCGGCGATCGCGAAAGACTGCCCGAGCTGCTGGAGGCCGGGCGTGGTCGGTGCGGCGATGAAGGCCGGTTCGGCCTGCGTTACCGCGCTGTTGCGCTGCGATGCCCGCGGCGCCGCGATGGCCTGGGGGAGCGTCATGCCGAAGTCGATGCGGTTCAGCAGGATCTGCAGCACGGTCGTGATGATCGAGGCGCCGCCCGGCGAGCCGACCGCGAGCCACGGCCGGCCTGACTCGAGCACGATCGTCGGCGACATGCTCGACCGGGGCCGCTTGCCCGCGGCGGGCAGGTTCGGGTCGGGCACGCCCGGCTGCAGCGGCGCGAAGTCGAAGTCGGTCAGCTCGTTGTTCAGCAGGAACCCGCGGCCAGGGACCACGATGCCGCTGCCGCCGAGTTCCTCGATCGTGTTGGTGTAGGACACGACGTCGCCGAAACGGTCGGTCACCACGAAATGATTGGTGTTCGTGCCCTCATCGGGCTGGCGTGCCGTGGTGGGCACCGCCGGGGTGCATCCGCCCGAACCCGCGAACGGATCTCCTGGCGCGACCGGGCTGATCAGCGCCTTGCCGGGGTTGATCAGGCATGCGCGCTGGCGCCCGAAGCCCGTGGACAGCAACTGCTTCAGCGGCACATCCACATAGGCACGGTCGCCGATATAGCGGTTGCGGTCGGCGAAGGCCAGCCTGGTCGCCTCCAGGTAGTGGTGCAGCGCCTGCACCGGGGTCATCGCCCGCAGGTCGAAGTTGGACAGGATGTTGAGCGCCTCTCCGGTGGTGGTACCGCCGCTGGAGGAGGGCGCCATTCCGTAGACGTCATAGCCGCGGTAGTTCACGTGCGTCGGGGCCTGCCCGAGCGCCGCGTACTCACGCAGGTCGCCGATCCGCATCAGGCCAGCGCGCGGGGTGAGTGTGGCTCCGGGAGCGAGCGGCAGGTTCTCGACGGTGTTCACGATGTCACCGCCGAGTGGGCCGCCGTAGAAGTCGGCGACGCCCCGCTGCCCGATTTCGGCGTAGGTGCCCGCCAGTTGCGGATTACGGAAAATCGATCCGACCGCGGGAAGCTGCCCGCCGGGCAGGAACAACTGGCTGGTCGAGGAGAACTGGGCGAACCTCGCGGCGTTCTCGCGGACCTGCTCGCGGAAGGTCGCGTCAACCGGGACCCCCTGGAGCGCGACGTCTTCTGCCGGGCGCAGGACCTGTGCGAGGCTTTCCGTGCCCCACTCGTCAAGCGCCTTCTGCCAGGTCATCAGCGTCCCTGGCACCCCGACGGAAAGACCGCTCGTGACCGCGACGGGGAAGGCGAGCGGCTTGCCGGTGGCCGGGTCTATGAACAGGTCAGTGGTCGCCAGCCGCGGCGCCGTCTCCCGGCCGTCGATGGTCGAGACGCGATGCGTGCGCGCGTTGTAGTAGACCAGGTAGCCGCCACCGCCGATACCCGCGACGAACGGATCGGCCACACCGAGCGTCGCGGCCACCGCCACCGCGGCGTCGATCGCATTGCCGCCGCCACGCAGCACCTCGAGCCCGGCCGAAGTGGCCTCGACATCGTCGGAGGCCACCGCGCCTCCGGTGCCAACCGCGACCGCCTGCTTGGGCAGGTAGCTGACGGATCGCACGGCCGCCCCCGCCGGCCCGGGAAAACCTAAGGCACCTGAAGCAACGAGAAAAGTCACGGCAGATGCCGCAGTCAGCACCCTCGGGCGTACTAGCATGCTCATTCCTCCGGACGGGCGGACTCTCCCAGGGACACAGATCCGCCGGCGACCCTAACCGCTCGGGAACCCGCTTAAACATCCGCGCCCGCACAATGGCCGCATTCCAGACTGACCCGCATCGGGGTATCGGGGCGGCCCACCGCAGCCCGGTCGCCTTCCCCAGCCCGGGGGGCCTGAGCCGAGCTGACCCATGATGCTCTGATAGGACAAGCATCATGGATTGGAAGCTGGAAGTCGTGGTGGTCCCGGTCACCGACGTCGACCGGGCGAAGAGCTTCTACGTCGACAAGCTGGGATTTTGCCTCGACGTTGACACTCAGCCCACGCCGGCCATGCGGGTGGTGCAGATGACACCGCCCGGGTCGGCGTGCTCGATCGTCATCGGGCCCGCGCTGGTGAGTGCGGGCGCTGACCTCGGGTCGTTGGGGGCCAGGCTGCAACTGGTCGTCGACGACATCGAGGCGGCCCGCGCCCAGCTGGCCGGGCGGGGCATCGAGGTCTCGGGGGTCCAGACCCTGGACCCCCGAGATGGCGGGAAGTTCCTGTTCTTCAGTGATCCCGACGGTAACAACTGGGCGGTGCAGGAGATCCGTGAGCGCGCCGGGGCCCCGCTGGACTGACCACCCGCGAGTCATGCAGTCGCGGCGCTAGCCGGTGCGCGGGCCGGCTGGTAGGTCACGGACACCACACCGGTGCTGAGGGTCCGCGAGTCCACCAGTTTGAGGCTGATTCGCCCGGTCATCTCATCGAACAGGCGCATGCCGGAACCGAGCACAATGGGGTGGACCATCAGGGCGAGCTCATCGAGCAGCCCGTCGCGCAGCAGCGACCACACCAGCCTGGGGCTGCCAGGGATCTGGATGCTGCGGCCGGGCTGCGCCTTGAGCTTGGCTACCTCCTCAGCGAGATCGCCGGTGAGCAGGATCGAGTTGGCCCACTCGAGGGTGTGCAGGGTGCTGGACACGATGTACTTGGGCGTGTTGTTCATGAAGTCGGCCATCGGCACGTCGCTGCCCATCTCCGGCCACAGCGCGGCGAACTCCAGGTACGTGCGCCGGCCCAGCAGGATGGCGTCGGCCTGTGCGATCCCGGCGCCGATCACCTCGCCCATTTCGTCGTTGTAGAGCATCCAGTTTCCTTGCGAGGGCGCCTCCACCACACCGTCCAGCGAGATGGCCAGCCCCGCCACGATCTTGCGCATCGTTGCCTCCCCGGTAAGAGCACGGTTGATCTTCGTTGGTCACTGCCACCGTTTCAGACCACGCTGGGCCTGGTAACTCATCGCCAGCCTCGCCCAGCCGGCGCAGCTGGGTCCGGTCGGCCGGGGAACTGGTAGCTGTGGACGCGAGCGTCCCGGCCGGTGCGGCCGGTCAGCTGCCGCCCACTCCGAGGACGGTGAGCAATACCAGGGTGAACGTGGTACCAGCGAGAAGGCCATGGCCCAGGACGATCGGGACGGGGAAAAGGCCTTCGGCGGGCGTGGCGGCGCGTGCGGCTGCCAGTTCTTCGCTGGTGCTAGCGCGCACGGCCGCGGCGAGCGCGCGCCGCACCACGATCCAGCGTCCCAGCATGGTCAGGCCTAGCAATGCGACCACGAAGAGCGTGGACAGCGCGACCCAGGCGAGTATGTACCTGTCCTCGATCAGGTAAATGATCCACACGATCAGGCCGGAGGTGGCCAGCAGGACATGCCCGGTGATCACCGTGCGCGGCAGCCGGCTGATGGCCCCGCCCGGCGCGCTGACGTCGTATTCGATCAGCCAGATGACCAGCAGGTACAGCCCGCCGAAGGCGGTGATGAGCCAGGTGATCAAGGCAGCGAAACTCATGATCTCTCTTTCCGGCAGCGTCGGCCGGGCTGCGGCCCCGGATTTGCTGTCCCTCGCTGACGCCCTGGGGCGCTGAGCCAGCGCTCCAGTTCAATGCGCCCTGTCCAGCAGCCGGGCCAGCTCTACCTTCCTGTTACGGACGGCCATGGATGGCGGTTCACCCCATCCGGCACCGGTCGCGTCACGGCTGGCCACAGGCATCGGGAGTAGCCCGCAGCCCGGGGCGCCGGGGCGCCAGGGCGCCGGCAGGGCGCCGGCATGATCACGAAGGATTCGGGTCCTATGTCACCGCCGACTCACCGAGGATGCGCACACCAGTTGAAACCGCGACCCTGAATCCTTCGTGATCATGGTGGATGGGCAGGTCGCCAGTTCCTTGGGCCCGGATTCTGCTATGCCGGAAAGTGCTGGACGGTGATCGCGAAGGCGGTCACGGCGGTAGCCGTGACCAGTCGCCTCCACAGGCCCGGCCGGCTCAGGCGCGACCGCCTAACGCCGGCTCCAGCTTCGCGTCGCTGCCCTTCCATTCGATGTAACGAGCCGGATCGGTGAAATACGGGAAAACGGCCGCACACGCCGTCGCGATCTGCACCGGCACCCCGAGGATGCCAAGCGCGGACATGACCGGTCTCTTTTCTCGTTGTTATGGCTAATGATCGATCGTTCTGCCCGCTGAAGCGGGCGCACCAGGCGTCAAATCTATCGGCGGAGGGCGCGTAATTGGCTTGGGCACGGAACGTGAGCAGGTACGTGGCTATCGGTCAACTCCTCCTCCCATCCGGCCGACCGGCGCTGGCACTTCGTGCCGATGGTGCAGGCACCGGCGCGGTCGCAGACTGGGCGGCGGCGCCAGGTCGAACTATTAACGGTTCATTAATGGAGCTGTTCGTAGACATTAAATATCGTCAGAGCGGCACGGAAGTCAGTAGAGACACGCGACGAAGGAGTCCGATGCACAGCATCCGTGATCTTGCCAAAGGATGGCGCAGCAATCCCCCAAGCCGCCTCCGCAGGCCACTCACCGCCACCTTACTGGCCATTGCGCTGACGGTCACGATGTCAGCATCCGCGCTGAGCAGGGCCCCTGCCTCGGCCAGCGGCGGACCGGGCTACCTCGACTCCAGCCTTTCGGTCCAGGCGCGGGTCAATGACCTGCTCGGCCGGATGACGCTGCCGGAGAAGATCGGCCAGATGGTGCAGATCGAGCAGAGCAACGTCACCGACACGACCAGCGCCTGCACCAGCCAGGGCGGGTTCAACCTGCCCAATCCCACCTGCGAGCAGAAGGTCTTCGTGACCGATAACGTCGGCTCGATCCTGGCCGGCGGGTCAGACATCCCCATCGACACCACCGGGAAGGGTGGCCCAGGCAATACCGGCCTGGACTGGGCCACCGAGTACAACACCATGCAGGCCTACGCGATCTCGCACTCGCGGCTGCACATCCCGGTCATCTTCGGCGTCGATGCCGTCCACGGCTTCGGCCACCCCTGGCAGGCGCCGCTGTTCCCGCAGTCGATCGGGATGGGCGCCACCTGGGATCCCTCGGCCGCCGAGGCGGGCGGTGCGGTCACCGCGAACGCGCTCCGCGCCACCGGCTGGAACTGGGACTTCGCCCCGGTGCAGGACATAGCCCGGGACAACCGGTGGGGCCGGTTCTACGAGACCTGGTCCGAGGAGCCGACGCTGGCCGCCGCCATGGGCGCGGCGAACGTGCGCGGGTTGCAGAGCGGCGGCGGCAACGGGCTGAAGGTCACCGCCACCGTGAAGCACTTCGCCGGGTACTCGGGGTCGATCAATGGCCACGACCGGGTGCAGGCCGACGTGCCGATCCGCGAATTGCAGGATCTGTACCTGCCGTCGGACGCGGGCGCGATCAACGCGAATGCAGGCACGGTCATGGTGGATTCCGGCTCGGTCAACGGGATTCCCGCGACCGCGTCGCACTACCTGCTGACCACGCAGCTGCGCGACCGGATGGGCTTCAAGGGCGTGGTGATCAGTGACTACGGCGATGTGGGTGCGCTCGCGACCACTTATCACATGGCCCCCGACCTGGCCGGCGCGGCCGCCCTCGCCATCAACGCGGGCGTCGACATGGCCATGCTGCCCTTCAACGCCGATCAGTGGCAGACCGCGGTCCAGTCGGACGTGGCCAACCACAGCGTCTCGGTGAGCAGGATCAACCAGGCCGTGACGCGGATCCTCACGCTGAAATTCCAGCTCGGCCTGTTCGACCACCCGACCGTCGACGCCAGCAAGGCGAGCGCCGCGGTGGAGTCGGGCCGGAACGTGACGCTGCAGGCGGCGCAGGAGTCGATGACCCTGCTGCGCAACCAGAACAACGCGCTGCCGCTCGCGGCGTCCAGCAAACTGGTCGTGACCGGCCCGAGCGCGGACTCCATGACCAACCAGCTGGGCGGGTGGAGCGTGGCCTGGCAGGGAGTCTTCGGATCCGGACACGTGTGCTGCACCGGGCCCGCCAACCAGATCCCGCCGGGCACCACGGTGCTCACGGGCCTGAAGGCCGAGGACCCGAACGTCACCTACGCGGCCGACCAGGCCACGGCGGTGACTGATGCCGCATCGGCCGACGCCGTGGTGGTCGCGGTGGGCGAGAAGGCCTACGCCGAGGGTCTCGGCGACAATCCCTCTCCGGCGCTGCCACCTGACCAGCAGGCCCTGATCAGTGCCCTGGAGAAGACCGGCAAGCCGGTGATCGTCGTCGTGATCGCGGGCCGGCCCCTTGGCCTCGGCCCGGCCGAAAGCGCCAACGCGGTGCTGATGGCCTACCAGGGCAGCACCGAGGCCGGCGCTGCGGTGGCCGACACCATCTTCGGCAAGATCGACCCCAGCGGGAAGCTGCCCGTGACGTGGCCGTCCGACGCGGCGACCACCGGCGCGGACTTCAACACGGGGGCGCCGTCACCGCTGGGCGACCAGCCGAAGACCTTCGACCAGCTCCCCTACACCGGCTCGGGCCCGGGCAGCGGTTACAACCCGCTCTACCCGTTCGCCTTCGGGCTGTCCTACACCACGTTCGCGGTTAGCGGGCTGACAGCGACCAGCAGCGTGTCCCGCAACGGCACGGTGACCGCCAGCTTTACCGTGAAGAACACTGGCACCCGGGCCGGCACCGACATCGTGCCGGTGTACGTCCACCAGCCAGTCAGCGTGGTGCTCGTCCCGGATCAGCGGCTCGCGGGCTTCACCCGCGTGACGCTGGATCCTGGGCAGTCCAAGACGGTCCAGGTGTCCTTCCCCGTCTCCGTGCTGGCCGTGACGCCCGGTGACATCGAGGCCACCAGCCCGCCTCAGGTGGAACTCGGCGCCTACCAGGTGCAGATCGGCACACCCGCCACGCTCAGCGCCGACCTCACTATTCACAGCTGATCCAGTTCGTCTAGCGCATCACCCAGCGGCAGCCGTTGCGGTCACAGCCGGTTTCCGGGGTTCGTCCCCGGGCCGGCCGTGTCCGGACGGCTGCCGCGGCGTGTCACCCGGCCGGGGTAGCTGGGTGCTGTCAGCTCACGGCCCAGTCCTGGATGTCGATCGTGCTCCCGCCGTATTCCGGTATGAAGATCGTCAGCCCGTTACCCGCGGACAGCTGCGGATGGTCGATCAGCGCGACTACCTGGGATTCCTGGTTCATCAGCCCGCGGTCCTGGCCGATGGTCCACACTTTGACACCGGGTGAAGCCGAGGTGATGTAGCTGCTTCCCGACGTGCCGATCTTGGTTCCGGCGTTGTTGTACCAGGTGCGCTCGCGGTCGTCGCTGGCGGTCCGGTTCTGGTCAGGCCTCCAGGGCGGCGCGAACCAGCTCGCGGAGCTCGTCATCCGGGATGCCGGCCGCGTCTTCGGGCCGTAGCTGGATGGTTCCCTTGCTCGTCTTGAGCGCGGGGTGGCGGGAGGTGAAGCCGGCGCCGCGATCCTGGGGCCAGCCGTAGAGCGACACACCATGCTTCCACGCGCCGACGTAGAGGCGGCGGGTGCCCACCTTATAGGTGGGAATCCGGTACGACAGGACCACGGCTGCGTCGGGATACGCGGCGAGGATCAGCCGGTGGATCCGGTCGAACAGGGGACGGTGCTCAGGAGTGATGGCGTCGATGTAACCCCGCACTGCCTCGTCCACCCTTCCATTATCGCGGAGAAGATGCGGCCGCTCACGTGTCGATCCGGTCCAGGCCCGTTCGTGGAGGGGCTGAGACCCCGGCGCGGTGCCGGCGGAACCCGCGAATCTGAGGAGGAGACATCCATGCCTGAACCGCACACCCTGATGAGTGGTCTGGCCCGCGTGTGCGCGCGTCGCCGAGGGCGGCCGCGTGCTCGAGCAGATCGACCTCGACCGGTTCTGCTTCGCCTGCATGCTGGGCGGCGAGGACGGCAGGACGCTGTTCATGATGGTGGCGGACTGGCAGGGCATGGAAAGATGGACGTGATGTTTCACTCCCGCACCGGCCAGGTACTGACTGCCCCGGCTCCCGGTGCGGGAGCCGGCTGGCCGTAGCGTTACCTGGCGGCCTCGTACGCGGCTCGGAGCCACCCGAGAAGCTGCGCATCGATGTCGCCGGCGGTGGTGATGCGGACCCG
>OCZU010000559.1_pt1 | contig 25491 bp, 20 predicted proteins | sample 1539001 | NCBI WGS metagenome assembly OCZU01 (sample SAMEA3539306, study PRJEB22396) | soil metagenome | biome: tundra; feature: field; material: soil | place: USA | collected 2010-05 | depth 0.15 m | reverse complement strand
AACCAAACCAAGGAAACTCACATCAACGCCCAAATGCCTAAAGCCCGTGGCATTGGGATGCCGGGCGTGACTGTTGATCTGTACGCGTGGCCGTCAGACGCGGTGCTGAAGGCGATGAAGCCCGGCGCGCTCGTGCCGACGACGCTGCTGGCCACGGCCACCACGAGTAACGCCGGGAAATACACGCTGCGGGTCCCGGCGGCGAGGCTGAAGGCGGCGGCCGCGGAGTCCGGCTATGCGAACCTGGAGATCTTCAGCCCCGCCGCCGGCATGTGGTTCCTGCCGTATCAGACCAGCGCGCTGCCCGCACGGCCGTCAGCGCCGGTAACCGTCAACCTCGACCGCAAGCCCCCGCCCTGCGGCATTGATAATGATGGGCACCCGTACGGCTTCACCGGGTTCATGCTGGAGCGGACAACGGCGCCGGCGTGGGCGGTCGTCGGCCAAGGCTACATCCTCCGGCAGAAGCAGACCGCAGGCGACTTCGTGAGCTTCAGCTACACCGAGGGCACCAGCCACGCCCAGGCCTCAGAGCTGGGCCTGGGGATATCGGGGTACGGCACCGATGCCGGGTACACGGCCGCTGGCTCCAGCTCATCGACCGCCTCCGACGCCGCGAGCTTCCCGGATGCGTTCGGGAACGCCTGGTTCCGCACGGAGTGCAGTACCGGGCTGTTCCGGGGCATATGCTATGGCCCTTCCAACGATCCTAACGTTCCGTACGTACACCAGCACGGCAGGTGCCCGCACGCGTACGTGGTGTACAACATCTTCGTGCACTTGGTGCACAAGTGCTTTTGGCTGGTCCGCTCCACGGGCTGGTTCGGCGGGACAAGCATCGTGCAGCCCAGGCAGGCCCCGCGCACGCCAGCGCCCACCTGCGCGTCATACCTAAAGGGCAGCAAATTCCACAGCGACTTCGGGACCGCTGTCCAGTGGTCAAGCGGGTTCAGCCTGGGAGCAGCACTCGGGATCAAGGGCGTGAACCTGAAGGCCAGCTTTAACGGCTCCGCGCAGACCGGGTACGACGCCAACGCCGTCATGGACTTCCAGTTCGGCCACGCGGGCTTCCTGTGCGGCACTAACGGTTCGAATTCTAAGGCTGCGATACTGGTGCAGAGAGGCAACAAGCCATAGCGCTAGTTAACACTCGGGCTTGTCCACCGCAATGATCATAGCCAAGTCATTGCTGGTCACGTAGCTGCCCGCAGAGTCGTGGTAGTAGATCACCATGCCCTGCGAGCTCGCGCGGCCCAGGGCGGTGGCTGTCACGCCGAGTACCATGTTGAACGACTTTCTCGGCGCTAGCCGGAAGCCATGCACGGGCTGGCGGTCCTTCCACGTGGACGGCAGGCCGGCGTACTTCGGCGGCCAGGTCGCCACGCCGATGAGCATCTCTCCCGGCACAGCGTAGGAGCCGACCAGGCGCTCGTGGTGCGGATGCAGCAGGGCGACGCTGTCCAGCACCACGGCGGCGTGGCCGTGGTCGGTGAACCGCTCAATGCCGAATGTCCGAGGCTGGCCGACGCGGCCGGGCGCGCAGACGCTGCCGCCCGAGATCGAGCCGTAGGCGCCACCGCCAAGCGGGCCGTCAGTAGCCGGGCCGCCACTACTGCACCCGCCCGCCAGGGCAGATGCCAGTACCGCCGCCACGGCCACCGCCGCTAAGGGCAACGGCTTCGCTCGTCTCTTCAGTTCCCGCATGCCGAAAGAGTAACCTGCGGCTCAGGAAGGCCTTGACGGCCCGACCTCTTCGTTCAGGACGCCGGTCTTCGCTCGTCACCGCGACCACCTCCCCAGGAGTTCAACTCAGCGGTTGCTCCTGGTCGATCCGGCGCAGGGGCGTCCGGGTGGTGGCGAGCAGGACCAGGATCTGCAGGGCGGCAGCGCAGGCGAACAGGGTGCGGCTGGCCGCTGACACGGCTAGCAGCCAGGCGCCGAGCAGGGCTCCCACTGGCAGCGTCACGTATCCGATGGCCCGGACCACGGAGACGAACCGGCCGATGAGGGTCTCTGGTATCAGCCGCTGCACGGAACTGAACCAGCAGACCACGATCAGGGCGGACCCGGCGCCCTGCAGGCCCTGGCCAGCCACGATTTCCGGCAACTGGGGGGCGATCGCCTGGAGTGTCATCGCCGCGGCCGCGATGCCAAGCCCTGCGGTCAGCAGGTGGCCGGTGCGGTAGCGAGCGAGCAGCCGGGGCGCGGCGAACGCGCCGAGAATGGCGCCGAGTCCCTGGACGCCGAACACCAGTCCCAGGGTGACCTTCTGGTGATGCTGGACGTGCAGCACCAGGTAGACCAGGTTGCCCTCGATGATGTATGCGGCGAGGTTGGCCAGCGTCAGCAAGATGGTGCCCGCCAGGATCGCGCGGGAGATCGCGACGACTCTCGCGCCCGCCGCGAGATCCCTGAGCACGCCCGCGAACCCGCCCGGTAGGTCGGACTCCGGCCGGACCATCCGGCGGTAGGCGATGGTCGCGACCAGGGACGCGGACGCGGCGAACGAGGCCGCGTCAAGGACGGTGGCGGTGGGGACGCCGGCGACCGCGACGATCGAGATCCCCAGGACTGGTCCCGCGAGGGTGAGCAGGCCCTCGGTCACCTCTGCCCATGAGTTGAACCGCGGCCGATTCTCCTCGCTGATCATCTCGACCAGGAAGCCCTGGAATGCCGGGAAGTAGAGCGGGCGCGTGCAGGCGAGCGCCAGGGCGCAGATGTACAGCGCCGCGATGGGCGGATTACCTAGCTGGACGAGGGCCGCGATGACCAGAGCGAGCAGGCATGACCCTGCGTCGCACGCGACCATGATCTGGCGGCGGGAAATCCGGTCGGCGATGACGCCGGCGAACGGGCCGACGATGACGTAAGGGATGAACTCAAGCACGTAGGCAAAGGCGGTGGCGACCGCCGAGCCGGTCAGATGGAGAATCAGCGTCGGTACCGCGAACTTGTAGATCCAGTCGCCAGTCGAGGAGATGGTGAACGCGGCCCGCAGCTTGATCGAGCCGGCCGTAGTGAGGCTGAGCCTCGTCGTGTCGTCAACGGTCATGGACACCGCACTCAGAACGGCAGGGTCAGCTCGTCGCTGCTGAGCCATCGCAGCGTGGCAGCCGGCTCAGCGTCCCGGCAGACGGCACAGTCGTCCCGCCGTCTGAACGTCTCGGTCACGACCGGGCGCGGGTCATGAAAGGCCATCTCAATCAGCCTGCCGACTGACAGCGGCGGGCTGACCCGGCTGGCCAGTTTCACCGCCTCGCCTGCTATCTGCGCCGCCAGCAGCATGACGAGCCCGTTGAACGCTGCCGTGTCCTCGGCGAACCTCTCTCCGCGAGCCTGGCTGGCCAGCATGTCCTGCCGCACCATCCGGCTCGTCGGGTCACTCTCCTGAACCGCGACATACCAGCACTCGATGCAGCCCGAGATGCCGGGAACGGTCGTGGACAGAAAGGCTCGCTGCGTGACGACCCCGCCGGAGATCAGGGCCGCCCCCGATCGCACGCAGCCCGCGTTCATCCAGCGCTCGATGTCCAGCTTGGGGTTGTCGGCAGAGCCGATGACGATGTCCCGATCGTGCACGACCCGGTAGACGTCGTCAGCGGATTCCAGCTTGGTCTGCTCTGTCTCTAGCCGGATCCCGCTGTTGAACTCGCGGGCCCGGTCGGCGGCAATCTGAACCTTGTGCTGGCCGATGAACCGCTCACCGTAGAGCACCTGGCGGTTCAGGTTGGACAACTCCACGGTATCGAAGTCAACGAGCCTGAGATCGGTGAAGCCGATGGCGACCAGATCGAGCACCAGATGGGTGCCGACGCCGCCGATGCCGAGCACGGCTATCTTGGCGTCCCTGATCCGGCGCTGGAAGTCGTACTTGGAAATAGCCAGCGAAGCATAGGTTTCGAAGAAGCCGAGATTGCGGCTCCAGCGCTCCTTCGCGCCGGCGTCGAAGTCGTCGCCGGTGTCGGAGGCATCCTGGATCAGACCGTTATCGTCGAGGTCGCAGATGGCCGCGCTCACGTCGTCGGGGGTCACATCCGGATAGCGTGCGCTCAGCTCCTGCCAGATCGCATCCTGCTCATGCCGGCCGTCCAGGAGCTTCAGCAGCTCCAGGACTCTGCCATCGGCATCTTCCAGCGTGATCAGCGTCCCGGCGAGTCGGAAATGTATTGCGTTATCAGCAGTAAAGTACGGAATAGACTGCTTAAGCACAGGACGAACCGGCATGGTTCTCCTCAAGCGCGACGGAGGACGCGATAGGGAAGGACGGGGCGCCCCTTGCGGAACGCCCGCGCCCCGGCTACCTCGGGCTCCTTACAGAGTCCTGGGGCCGCCGCCCAGGCTGTAGCGGCTCTTTGAGGCCTTGATCATGAGTGTCACCTCCTTTCCTGATCCATTCATCCAGTCCGGAATGGGTCAGGAAGACGGCAACCGCGAGCAGATCGACCTGTGGGCAACCCGTTGCGTGCGTCAGCGCCGGGGCAGAACGCGGCGGCGCTGGCTCTAACCGCGAGTGGAATGGATCGGTGACCGGCTGCGGCGCCATGACCTGGGCGATGCCGGCCCAGTTCGCTGGCGATCCGCCAGCCGGCCGCGAAGCGGTCCGGTAGCTCATGGGCTACTCCAGGTCGTCACTGCGCGCGAACTCTCGGACGTAGTTTCCCTTCTTTCACGGCACCTGTCCAGATGCACTCTGCTGCGGATGGAGTACTGAATTGGTCCGGGTGGCCGTTCTGCGGAATAGTTACGGCCTGATACGTGGCGCATTTTCGCTGCCTGTTGCAGTCTTAGGCGTGCGCCGGATGCTGGGGAGGATTGGTGCGGCGGCTTCGTGCTGTGGGGTGGGCTGTCCTGGGCTTGGCCGTGCTCGCGGTGGCTGTCGTGGTGACGGTCGGTGCGCTGAGGGCGCACGGGGCGGCGGACTTTGGCCGGTGGGTGGGGTGGGCGACGGTGGCGGCGGTTCCGGTGGCTGCGGTCGGGGTCGTGCTGCTGCTATGGGACAAGGTCGCTGCGGGCCGGGCGGTGCCGGAGCCGGCCGATGGTGATGCTGAGAACGAGCTGGCGCGGCTGGTGCTGGCGCAGGGGCAGGTGGCGCGGTCGCGGCTGATCGGTACGGATCAGCCGGGTGACCGTCCGGCGAATGTCCGGTTCGTGAAGGGCAGCGGCCGGTTCCGGGAGGTGGGCGGCGCGAGACGGGGCGATCTGGATTCGGTGCTGGCGTACTTCCGGTCACTGTCTCCGGGGCGGCTGGTGGTGCTAGGCGAGCCGGGTGCCGGCAAGACGGTATTGGCTCTGGAGTTGCTGGTCCGGCTGCTGGAGTGCCGCGGCGCGGACGGCGGCCCGGTTCCGGTGCTGGTCAGCGCCGCCGCGTACGACACTGGCCGCCAGTGGGAGGACTGGCTGGCCGGGCACCTGGCGCAGCGGTTCGGCATGGGGCGGGGCGTTGCGGCCCGACTAGTGCGTGATGGCCGCGTGCTGCCGCTGGTGGACGGGCTGGATGAGATGGACTCCACGGGTGATCCGGTGCGGGCGGGGGCGCTGGTCGCGGAGCTGAACGCGTGGATGCACGGCCGGGAGCGAGCACCGGTGGTGGTGACCTGCCGCCAGCTGGAGTATCAGGGCCTGAAGCGTGGCGTGGACCGGGCGACCCAGGTGGAGATGCTCCCGCTGACGGGTGCGCAGGCAGCGGCGTATCTGGCTGACCAGTTTCTGGATGATCGGGAGCGGCGCCGGTGGCAGCCGGTGCTCGCCGGGCTCCGCGCTGATCCGGCCGGAGCGCTGGCCGGGCAGCTGGCCACGCCGTGGCGGCTGGCGCTGGCGGTGACTGTCTTCCGCGACGGCGGTGACCCGGCCGAACTCGTCCCCCGTATCCCCGGACCGGACAGCGTGACGCCGGAGGTGTATCCGCAGCGGGTGGACCAGTTGCTGCTTGGCCGGTACGTCCCCGCCGCGGTCCGCCTGCATGACCCGGACGGGCGGTACCGCCCCGAGCAGGTCCAGCGGTGGCTGACTGCGATGGCCGATGCCCTGGCCTGGCAGGCCAGCCACGACCGGTCGGCCACCGACCTGCAGCTCGACCAGTGGTGGCGGCCCGTCGGACAGCGCGCCACCACGTTCGCGCACGCCGCGCTGGTCGCGATTCTTGCTGTCCCCTGGTTTGCTGCTGCCGCCATCCTGGACAACGCTGGATTCGCGATTTCCGGAGGCTCTCTTTGATTAGTGTTGTCATGGCTTGCATGGCTCCGTCTCCAAGTCGTCTGGCAGTCGGGGAGTTGACCACGCGCCGCGGTCTCAGGCAAGTCGCGTTCGGCGTCGCGTCCGGCCTCGGAGGCGGGCTCGCGTTCGGGTTCGTGGGCGGGTTCGTGTTCGGCCCCGCGGCCGGGATCGCGCTCGGGTTCGCGGTCTGGCTCGGGGGCGGCTTCGCGGTCGGGCTCGCGTTCGGGCTGGAAGACAGCTCGCCTCAGGCCGTCGGTCCGCGAGATGTCATCCGCGCTGATGGCCGCTATGGGCTCGCAGGGGCGCTCGCGGTGGGGCTCGCGGTCGGGCTCGCGCTCGGGCTCGCGTTCGGGATCGCATTCGGGTTCGCGGTCGGGCTCGCGTGGATGGCCGACGTCTGGACTCGCTACCACGTTACTGTCCTGATCGCCGCCATCCGCGGCTCCGCGCCGATGCGGTACGGCGCGTTCCTGGACTGGGCGGTGCAGGCGGGGCTGCTGCGCGTCTCCGGCGTCGCCTACCAGTTCCGGCACCGGCAGATCCAGGACTGGCTCGCGTCGCACTCATCGCAGGAATTTCATGATGGTGTGGTTCTGTCAGTACCTGTCACTGACGGAACCACACCATCATGAAAGTACGCTTCCCGAGCATGAGCACGACCAGCAGCCGGGAGCCCCGGCCCTGATTACAGTCGAGGCTCCTGACCTGCTACTTCACTGGGGTGGACGAGGGGACTTGAACCCCCGGCATCCAGGACCACAACCTGGCGCTCTACCAACTGAGCTACGCCCACCATCGCCGCATGGACCGGAAGGCGGCATCAGAAGCATACCGGGAATCACTCACCGAGCAGAACTGGATTCGCGGTCATCGCCAGGATCGTCGGCCCTGGCAGGTACGGAGGCGCCGACTGTCAGCCGTCCGGCGATCTCGCGTGCCGTAGCCGTGTCCGGCCCTGGCGGCGGCACGAACACCGCCTCGCGGTAGTACCGCAGCTCGGCGATGCTCTCCCTGATGTCGGCCAGCGCCCGATGCCCGCCGACCTTCGCCGGACTGGCGAAGTAGGCACGCGGAAACCAGCGCTTGGCGAGTTCCTTGACACTGGAGACATCAATCATCCGGTAATGCAGGTACCTGTCCAGCTCAGGCAGATCCCTGGCGAGGAAGGCACGGTCGGTCCCGATCGAATTGCCGCACAGCGGTGCCTTGCCTGGCTCGCGCACATGCTTGCGCACGTAGCTGAGTACCTCCTCCTGCGCCTGTGCCAGGGTGATCCCCGCGGCTAGCTCGGTCAGCAGCCCGGAGCTGGTGTGCATCTCGCGCACCAGGTCCGGCATCTGGCCGAGCGCCTCGGCGGGCGGCTTGACGATCAGGTCAATGCCGTCATCGAGCTCGGTCAGCTCACCATCGGTGATCACGCAGGCGATCTCGATCAGCGCATCGCCGATGAGATCGAGCCCGGTCATCTCGCAGTCAATCCAGACCAGTCGGTCAGTCACCGGTCTAGCCTAGGCCAGGCTGGCCCCCGCGTCGTTGATCGGAGCTAGCCTGGCTCGCTCGCGCCGCGCGCCCGCCACTGCAGCCGGGCGATGTGCTCGGGCATGCCGATGCCGTCGCGCAGCTTCGGGTCGGGCTGGGCCGGACCGAAAGTAAGCGCGGCCGGCAGCACTCCGGCCCACACGTCCAGGTCGTAGTCCTCGTCCTCGTCCGTGGGCCAGCCTGCCCTGATCTTGACCGATGCCTCGTCAAGCGGTAGCGCGATCACCGCGGTCGCGGCCATCTCCTTGCGGGTCGGCTGGCGTGAGTTCTCCCACCGTCCCGGGGCCAGGTGCTCGGTAATGGCCCGGATCGCGTCCGTCCGTTCCGTCTCGTCCGTGATCAGCCTCGCCGTGCCGTAGATCACCGCGCTGCGATAGTTCATCGAATTGTGGAAGACAGATCGGGCGCAGACCAGCCCGTCGACCAACGTCACCGTGACGCACACCTCGTGACCGATCGCGAACTGGAGGGAGCGGTTAGCCGACGACCCGTGCAGGTACAGAGTCTCGCTGATCCGGCCATAGCCGGTCGGCAGCACGACCGGCAGTCCGTCGATGACGACGCCGAGGTGGCAGATCAGGCCCGCGTCGAGCACGGCATGCAGATCCGCGCGATCACTTCGCCCGCGCTCGCGCAGGCGGTGCAGCGTGGTGCGGTCGGTGCCGGACAGGGCGCGCAAGGGGTCCATAATGACCTACGGTAGCTGGGTGCGCAGTGTCCCCGGAATTGCGGATCCAGCCAGGCTAGCCGCCTGGATCAGCGCGAACGCGACTGGCGGGCCAGCGGGAGCCGGTGCCCCGCACGGCCCGCTGCGGGAGCTGCGGCTGATCTCCGGCGGCCGGTCGAATCTGACCTACCGGCTTGATCTGGCCGACGGCGACCTCGTGCTGCGGCGGCCTCCGCTTGGTCATGTGCTGCCGACCGCGCACGACATGAGCCGGGAGTACCGGGTGCTGACTGCCCTGGCCGGGACGGCGATCCCGGTGCCGGGCCCGGTGGCCTTCTGCGCCGACGCGGACCTGATCGGATCGCCGTTCTACCTGATGCGCTACGTCGACGGCGAGGTGCTGCGCACCATGCAGGACGGTGCGGACCTGACTCCCGCGGCGGCCAGGCAGCTCTCGGAGCGGCTGGTCGAGATGCTGGCGGCGATCCACTCGGTGGACATCGACGCTGCCGGGCTAAGAAGTTTTGGGCGGCCAGAGGGCTACCTGGCCAGGCAACTGGTTCGCTGGCAGCGCCAGTGGGAGCTGTCGGTCACCAGGGAGATGCCGGGCTACGACGCCCTGGTCGCCCGGCTCACCGCGGGACTGCCGCAGTCGGCGGCGGGGACGCTGGTGCACGGCGACTTCCGGCTGGACAACATGCTGGTCACCCTGGCGCCTGAGCCTGCTGTCGCCGCCGTCGTCGACTGGGAGATGTCGACGCTCGGAGATCCGCTGGCCGATCTCGGGCTGACCCTGATGTACTGGGCCGACCCAGGGGAGTACGACTGGCTGCAGGTCAACGTCGGGGCATCGGTGACCTCGATGCCCGGATTCCTGCGCCGGGCCGAGATCGCGGCCAGGTACGCGGAACTGACCGGCCGCGATATTTCCGGTATCGGCTACTACGTAGCATTCGGCTGCTTCAAGCTCGCCGTCGTGCTTGAGGGGATCCACGCCAGATTTCTGCAGAACCAGACGGTCGGCGAGGGTTTCGAGCGAGAAGGGCCAGCCGTGCCCAAGCTGATCGCACGGGCGCATCAGATGCTTGACGCGGACCCGCGCGCGCCAGCGGGCTAGGTTAGGGCCAGGTCACGCCGGGGTCGGGCCGGGTCAGGTCAGAACGACGCGGCACTGTTGTCATGCGTACCCTGACCAGAATCCACACCGCCTCCACCCCGTCGCGCCAGGTGATTTTCTTGCCCTCTGCCCGGCTGCGGGCCCGGTAGCTGATCGGCACCTCGAACGGGCGTATCCGGCGGGCCAGCAGTTTTCCGGTAATCTCCGCGTCCATGCCGAATCCGTCGCAAGTGATATCAAGGCTGCGATAAAGCGCCATAGGCATGAGCTTCAGGCACGTCGCGTAATCGGCGATGTAGGAGTTAAACAGGATATTTGCGACGGCAGTTATGCATTTATTGCCCATGACATACCAGTAGGAGTATGCGGAGTGGCTGCCAAAGGTCCGGTTGCCGTAGACGACCTCGGCCTCACCCCGTAAAGCTGGCTCGAGGAGAAGAGGGATATCTTCTGGCCGGTACTCCAGGTCGGCATCGAAGAGCTGCACATAGTCCCCCGACGCCGCGCCGACCGCGGTGCGTATGGCGGCGCCCTTGCCCCTGTTCACCGGGTGCTTGAGCTTAATCAGCCGTTCGTCTTGCAGGCTGTCGATGATCTGCGATGATCCGTCCGTGCTCGCGTCGTCGACGACGACGAGTTCAATGGCGCAGGGGAAGTTGACGTCGAGCAGGCCCTTGATCGCGCTCTGCACGGTGTCGGCTTCGTTGTAGACGGGCATCAGAATCGAGAGCTTCACGTCTGCTGCCTTCCTTTCCCTTTCGAGACCAAGCTGTATCAGCCGCCAGGCACCGGGAGCAGTTCGGCAGCCGACTCGGTGCGACCCGCGGGCTGCTCGTCGACCGGGAGCGCCGCCCGCCAGACCATGCAGCCGAAAATGATGAGCCCGACCGTCAGCGCCAGCAGCGGAATTCCCGACCCGATAACCGGATGCCAGCTCCCGCGCAAGGGATTGAGCGAATGGCCGGGTCCGACTCCGGACTGCCACCGATCCATCATGTACGCGAGGCTGATGAACTGGAACGGCAGCAGCAGCCAGATTAGTACTCGGACGACCCCGGCCTGCTGGACTCTGGTCAGCACGTCAGAACTGCCGATCATAAAAGCGGCCAGCAGCGGGATACCAACCGCGAGCGGGAACACATATCTCCCCTGAAATGCAAGGCCGTACGTATTCGCGGTCAGCGCGTCGGAAAGCACCGGAAGAGCCAGAGTCCCGGCTATCAGTACGGTAAGCCGCCAACGGCCGACTTGTGTGCCCCAGGCAAAGGCACTGATGAGCACGAAGCCTAGTGCTACCGCCCAGACCGTGAAGATCAGGCTCGGCGGCAAGGCGACATAAGCGAATCCGACAAATATCTGCCGGACGATTTTGAGCAGATGGCCCGTTGCCTCATTTTTCAGTACCTGACCGAGCGTGAACGTGCCGCGCGGGAGATGCGCGACAACATAAGTCTTAAAAGCTATTGTCCAGAGGGTACCGAAGAAACATGAGACTACTACTCCGGCGGACCACCATCGGGCGGACTGCAGCTGCCACACGTACCTGAGCCTGGCCCGGGCCGGCGGGATCAGCAGCACGGCCAGCAGGCAGGCGATCAGCTCCGGTCCCAGCGCACGGAACTGGCCGATGCCGATGGCCGCGACCGCGGCCCGGCGCAGCCAGCGATGGGCGTCCGGCGAGCCCTCGTCCAGGAGCAGCGGGATCGCGGCTGCCGCGAGCGAGATTCCCGCCGCCATCTCTAGCGAGTTGGGATCTATCGCTCCGGCCATCTCAAAGAACGCCGGCGTGGCGGCGATCACCAGGCCAGCGATGAGCATCGGCGAGCGGCGCCACTCCCGGCAGCTCAGCCATGCCGACGCCAGGAACCCCGCACATAGTGCCGCGCTGATCAGCCTGGCCAGCAAGATTCCCGTCCAGTCGGGCAACGCCACGAGCGGCCCGCCAACGGCCGCGTAGTAGATCGGGTTGTACCGGCCATTCCCGGTCAGGTAGGTGCGCTGGATATTCGCGCCCGGTCCGCCGGGAACCGGGCCGCATGCCGCGCTTCGCGTCGGGATCTCCAGGTAGCAGTAGAAGTTCTCGTATCCAGGCGCTCCGCCGCGGACCAGGCCGCTGGGAACACTCTGATAGGCACCGGTGTAAGCCATTGCCGGCAGCGCGACGGGCCGTGCGAAGACCTGTCCCTCGGCGACCCCTGCCGCCCGGATGATCTGCCGTACCTCATCGGGTGATCCCGCGTACGGGCATGCCAGTGCCCAGGCGGCATTGATCAGGAAGAACACCGCGAACGCGAGCGGCCACTCGGTGCTTAAGAACCGAAGCAATTTGACATGCATATCTGGCCACCTCTCTGGCGCTCGGTGGTGAGTTCGGTTGCGAGTCGACAATAGTCCGCTGGACAGCGATCCGCAGGGCAGCCGCAGCCTTTTTTGCATTCGCCGTCCACGACGGTCTAATTTATATACTTTCGATCCTGGTCAGGGCGCGGCGCAGCCAGGGTCGCACAGGCGGTGCGCGACCGCCTGGAAGAACACCCTGCCTATTTCAGCCGGACTAGTGACCTGATATGCCTGCCCGCCGGCCGCCGCCGCGATCTGCTTCAGCACGTCGAAGTTGCCGGCCCGGCCGAACACGATGATGATCACCGAGACTGGCTTGTCCGGTTCGGCTAGCGCGGCCAGTTTCATGATCAGCTTCCGCGCCGTGATGTCGCCTGGCGCGTTCTCCACGCCCGAGGTCAGCACGAGGACCGAGTTAACGAACGCTGGCGCGAAGGTGGCAAGTACCCGCTGGTAGGCAGCCAGGATCGACCCGTACAGCGCGACGTGCGGGCCGCCGGTCGGCGCCAGCCTGGCCAGGACGAGCCGCAGTTCCTGGCGCGTGCTGATCTTGGTGGCGCCTGCGCTAGCCGGCAGCGGGCGGATCGGCAGCAGCTTGCGGTACGGCAAGGTGCCGGCCAGGTGGTCGGCGAACTCCCAGATGCCGATCTGGGTGGTATCAGGGAAGAGCGTGAGCCCCAGCAGCGCGGTCTGCTCAAGCTCCTGCTCGAAGGTCGCGCCGCTGCGGTCGGCCCGCCTGCTCATCTCGGCGGAGACGTCGACGAGCGCGAGGTCCCTGGAGCCGAGCGCGAGCTTGCTCCACGCCGCCAGCGCCGTCGGCGCTTCGCTGGACAATGCGGGCGGCGCGACCTGCAGTAGCTGGCCGCTGAGGCCATCGGACGGGGGAAACGCGTCCGGCACGCCGCTGGCCGAGCGGAAGCCGGCGAATCTGATCACGGTCGCCGCGTAGCGCCCGCGCAGCAGTTGCCCGAACTCGGTCGCGGCGGCCAGCTGCACGTTGCCGGACGCGGTCAGCACGTACGGGTAGTCCAGCTCAGGGCTCCCGAGGTCCGGCCGGGAGCCGGTCGGGTACGTCGCTGCCAGCGGATGCCGCGGGTTCGCCTGGTCGTAGCCGAGCACGGCCTGCTCCGAGGTGACCGTCACCGGATTGCCGTTCAGCGGCGGCGCCGCCAGGTGAACAAAGGAGACCAGGGCTGAAGGGTCGTCGAAATACGACGTGACTGACGCGGAGTAGACGAACCTGGCGTAGTCCGCCCCGGCCGCCTGGCCGGGGCCGAGCAGCCTGCTGATCTCGATCAGGGCAGCGAGGCCCGCCGCGCTCTGGGTGGGGTCGGGCAGCTCCACCCGCAGGCCGGAGCGCAGCCGCGGTCCGCCAGCTGACCGGGGCAGCAGCAGCCGCCAGCCAGCCTTGCGGAAGGCTGGCGTGCGGGCCGCCGCAGCCGGTGGCATGACGATCATCAGCGGCGAGCGCGCGACGCTGAAGCCGGTCGGCTGGACGCTCTGAGCACCAATCGGGAACTGGCGTGCCTCGTCGACCCACAGGCTGGAGTCGGGAATCCACGCGTCGACGGGTGGCTGGTGGCCGGCCGGGTGCTGACCGTCGATCAGGGCTGCCTGCGCCGCGGCAGCGCCAGGATCGACCTGAACGAGGACGCATCGCCCGTCTGCCTGATGCATCTGGCGGTTGAACAGCCGGGCGAGCGGCTGGATGGCAGGCGCGATGTCGCTGCTGACCGCGACGTTGATCAGCACCGGATTGCTGGTGCAGGACACCCGTGACGCTATCCCCGCCGCGCCGAGACCGAACATCGCCGCCCCCGCCACGGCCACGGCCGCGATCACCAGCGTGCTGGTCTTGACCGGGTGCCCGCGGCGGCCGCGGCGCCTGCGGCGCCTGCCTGGGCCGCTACGGATGAGCTGCGGAACGGTCACGGTGTCCTTCGATCGGGAGCCAGGAGGCAATGCCCGCGGACAAGTGCCCGCGGCCGCAAGGCTGGCCCCTGGGCAGCTGACTCTACCGAATCCCTGCCGGCGCCAGGCGGCTAGCTCTGGTGCGCGAAGGTGTCCCTGAGCCGCTGCTTCGCGCTGACCCCGGCACCGGCCAGGTCGAGTCCGAGCAGCGCGGCTCCGGCCACCGGCGCCTCCCGCACCACCCGGATCAGCGCGGCCGGAACCTCGGCCATGATCAGGCTGGTCACCCGGTCGATCAGCAGCGCGTTGCCTGCCGCGAGCACGCCGCCGCCGAGCACGACCGGGACCGCTGCCCCCGCTAGTCCCAGCCGCGCGATCGCGCTCCTGGCCAGCAGGAAGATCTCCTCAGCCAGCCTCAGCACCAGGTCGCGGGCAACCTCATCGCCGGAGTCAGCGACCGCCATGATCAGGGGCGGCAGCCCGGCCAGCTCGTCGTCGGCGATCTGCCCGAGGTGGATGGCCGCGGCGACCTGATCGGGCTCGGCCAGCCCGAAGTATCCGGGCACCGCCTGGCGCAGCGCAGTCTGCCGCCCTCGGCCGTCCGCCGCCCGGACTGCCAGCCACTGTGCTTCCAGGCCCAGCCCGTACCCGCCGCCCCAGTCACCGCTGATCTTCCCGAGCGCGAGGAACCGGGCAGTCCGTCCGTCCGGGGCCAGTCCGACGCAGTTGATCCCGGTGCCGCAGGTGACGCCGACGCCCCAGTGCCGCCGTGCCCCGGCGGCGGGAACGTCGTCCAGTCCGGCCCTCAGCACCGCGTAGGTGTCATTGGTGACCAGCGTGGTCCGGGTCCGGCCCCGCCCGGCGAGCATCCGCTCCAGTTGCTGCTCTTCGACGGGCAGGTCCGCATTGGCGACGCAGGCCACCATGTGCGCGGCGACCGGGCTTCGCCCGTCGGCCGGCTGCCCGGCCAGCTTCATCGCCGAGCCGATCAGGTCCTCGATGATCTGCACTGTCTCCTCCGACAGCCGGACCGGCATGCCAGAGCCGCGCACCAGCGCGAGCACTGTCCCATCCGCGGCCACCAGGGCGATGTCGGTCTTGCTGTTGCCGCCGTCGAGCGCGAGAACAGCAGCGGGCTGCTCGCTCACCGGCCGCCCGTCGCCAGTCGGCCGCCGGTCCAGGGCAGGAAGGCGGCGTTCTCGGCGAGCAGCAGGTCGGCAAGCGCGCTGGCCTGGTCGTACTGGCCGATCAGCGGGTGCGCCAGCAGGGCGGCGACGACCCGGTCCCTGCCGCCGAGCCTGGCCGCCGCCACGGCGAGCTCCTCATACGCGCTGACGTGCGCGACCAGGCCGCGCATCAGCGGCCCGAGCGGCGCGACCGGCACCGGATCGGCGCCGCTGGCCCCGATCACCGCCGGCACCTCGATGACCGCGTCCTCAGGCAGGAACGGCATGGTCCCGCCGTTAGCCACGTTCACGACCTGTTCGTCCCCGGTACCGGCGACCAGCGACGCGAGCAGCGCGACCGCCGCCTCGGAGTAGAACGCCCCGCCCCGGCGGCCGAGCAGTTCCGGCTTGTGGTCCAGCGCCGGGTCGGCGTACATCGTCAGCAGTTCGCGCTCGATCTTCATGACTTCCTCGGCCCGCGTGGGGCCGGTCCGCTGCTCGGCGACGACCTGGTCATGTGCATAGAAATAGCGCAGGTAGTACGACGGTATCGACTTAATTTTCTGTATAACGGGAAGTGGCAGCTCGATCTGGTCGGCCAGTTCCTGTCCGTGCGCCGCGATCAGATCGGGCAGCCGGTCGGTGCCGTCCACGATCACTGCCCGTTCCCAGGTCAGGTGATTGAGCCCGACATGGTCCAGGCTGACCTGCCCGGGCGCGACGCCGAGCAGGTGAGCGAACTGCCGCTGGAACCCGATCGCGACATTGCACAGGCCGATCGCCCGGTGGCCCGCGTCAAGCAGTGCCCGGGTGACGATCCCGACCGGGTTGGTGAAGTCGATGATCCACGCGTCCGGCGCTGCCAGCGCCCTGGCGCGCTCGGCGATGTGCAAGACGACGGGGACAGTCCGCAGCGCTTTCGCGAGCCCGCCAGCTCCGGTGGTCTCCTGGCCGACGCAGCCGCAGGATAGCGGCCACGTCTCGTCGCGCTGCCTGGCTGCCTGGCCGCCGATCCGCAGCTGCAGCAGGACCGCTCCCGCGCCGTCGAGCCCGTCGTCCAGGCCGGTGGTCCAGCGCAGCTCGGCGGGATGGCCGTAGGCCGCCATGATCCGGGCGCAGACCGGCCCGAGCACCGCGAGCCTGCCCTCGTCTGGGTCGACCAGTACCAGTTCGTCCACTGTGACCTGGCCGGCCAGCCTGGCGAATCCGTCGATCAGTTCCGGCGTGTAGGTGGAGCCGCCGCCGATCACCGCGATCTTCATCAAAATGCCTTGCATTCCGCGCCGGACTGCGCAACGTGGCATGCGACCTCGTGGCCGGTGCCGATCGGCTGAAGTTCTGGGGTGACCGAGTGGCAGATTTCGATTGCCAGCGGGCAGCGCTGCCGGAATCGGCAGCCGGGTGCCGGATCGATCACCTTCGGCGGCTCGCCGCGGTCGGTTTCGGCGCTCACGTTCAGCGGAGCACGCGGATCGGGCACCGCCGACAGCAGCAGCTGCGTGTACGGATGCCGGGGACTGGCCAGGATCTCCTCGACCGGTCCTGACTCGGCGACCCTGGCCGCATACATGATGATCAGGCGGTCAGCGACATACCGGGCGCTGGCCAGGTCGTGGGTGATGTAGAGGATCGAGGTGTCCTGCTCGTCGCGCAGCTGAACCATCAGGTTGAGCAGGCCGATCCTGATCGACACGTCCAGCATCGAGACCGGCTCGTCGGCGAGGATCAGTTTCGGCGCCGTCACCAGAGCCTGGGCGAAGCCGACCCGCTGCCGCTGGCCGCCGCTGAGCTCGTGCGGGTACCGCTGCAGCACCTGCGCGCCCGGCGTCAGCCCGACCACCTCGAACACGTGCTCCGCCTCGGCGCGCCGTTGCTCCGCGGACAGCTCGGGACGGTGCAGCTTCAGGCCGCGCATGACGCCATGCGAGACCCGGAATACCGGGTTGATAGACGCGAACGGATCCTGGAAGACCATGGGCACCAGGCCGCTGTACCGCAGGCGGTCCGCCCGCGACCTGACGGCAGATAGCCGCCGGCCCTCGAAGTAGATCTCGCCGCTGGTCGGGGTGTAGATCCTGGCGAGCAGCCTGGCGATCGTCGACTTGCCGCTGCCGCTCTCGCCGGCCAGCGCGACGATCTGCCGCTCCCCGACAGCCAGGCTGACCCCGTCGACCGCGTGCAGCGTCCGCTGCGACAGCGTGCTGCCGACCTTGAAGTGCTTGGTCAGCGCGCGGGTCCGCAGCAGCGGCTCGCCGCCGGTCTGTGCTGCGGCTTGCGGGTCCGGGTGGGCGTCCGGCCCGTGCGCGGGCTGGGCCGACAGCTCGGTCATCGGTCACCCCCGCTGGTCCCGGCGCCGGCGTGCAGGAAGCAGCGGACGATGGCGCCATCGACCTGGTACAGCTCGGGCTGCTCGGCCTCGCACCTGTCCATCACCTTCGGGCAGCGCGGCGCGAACCGGCAGCCCTGCGGCGGCCTGGCCAGATCCGGCGGGCTGCCCGGGATCCCGCTGAGCGTCCGCCGCGGTCCCCGGATCGAGGGGAACGCGTCCATCAGGCCGGCCGTGTACGGATGGGCGGGGGCGTCGAACACCTGCCGGGTAGGTCCTAGCTCGGCGACCTGACCGGCATACATCACCATGAGGTGATCGGAGAAATGGCTGACCAGGGACATGTCATGGGTCACGAAGATGACCGCGAACCCGATCTGCTCCTGCAATTCCTTGATCTGGACCATCAGCGAGCGCTGCGCGACGACGTCGAGTGCCGACGTGGGCTCGTCCATGATCACCAGCTCCGGGGTGAAGAGCAGCGCCATGGCGATCATCGAGCGCTGCCGCATCCCGCCGGATAGCTGATGCGGGTAGCTCCGCAGGTGGATAGGGTCGATCCCGACCATCCGGAGCACATGCGCGGACCTGTCCGCGATCTCGTCGCGGCCGGTCGTTCCGTGTGCCCGCAGCACGTCCTTGAACTGTGCCCCGATGGACTTCACCGGGTTGAGCGCGTTCATCGCGCTCTGCATCACCACAGACATGTCTTTCCAGCGGATCGCGGTCAGGGCCGAGTCGGTCAGGCCCACCATGTTGGCGCCCTTGAAGGTCACGCTGCCGCCGATGATGGCCGCGGGCGGGGAGAGCAGCCGGGCGATCGCGAACAGCAGCGTCGACTTCCCGCAGCCGGACTCCCCGACGATGCCGACGAACTCGCCGCGGCGAAGGGCGAAGCTCACCCGGTCGACCGCGATCACGGAACCTGAATCCAGCAGGTACTCCACAGACAGGTCGGCCACCTCAAGGATGCTTGACACGGGGCCTCCTCAGCGGGCGCAGCGCCGGGTTCCCGATCTCGTCGAACGCGTAGTTAAGCAGGGCGAAGGCCGCGCCGAGGGCGACGATGCACAGCCCGGGTGCGATGATCCACAGCGCCTGGCCGGTCTGGAACGCCTCGCTGTTTTCCGCCGACCGCAGCATCGTCCCCCAGCTGACGACACTCGGATCACCCAGGCCGATGAACTGCAGGCTGGTGGAGAACAGCACCGCATACAGCGCGTTGGTCAGGAAGCTGGCCACGATCAGGGACGTCATCGTCGGGATGATCTCCACGACCACGATGTACAGCGGCCGCTCACCGCGAACCCTGGCAGCCTGGAGGAAGTCCCTGTTCCGCAGCGACAGCGCCTGGGACCTGAGCTGCCTTGCGGTGTACGACCAGCCGGTCAGGGTGATCACCGCGATCATGACGAGCGTGCCGGCGCTGTGCAGGTAGCCGGCGATGATGATCAGCAACGGGAACAGCGGGATGACCAGCAGCACGTCGGTGAGCAGGTTCAGGACCGCGTCCCACAGCCCGCCCAGGTAGGCAGCGGCCACTCCGATCAGCACGGCTATCCCGGTGGCCGCGATCCCGACCCCGAACGCGATCAGCAGCACCGGCCTGGCGCCCCAGATCAGCTGGGCGAACAGGTCCTGCCCGAGCCCGGTCGTGCCGAGCAGATGGCGCGAGGATGGGCCGAGGCTGACCGGAAAGATCATCGCGCTCGGGTCGTCGCGGGCGATCACCCAGGGAAACGCCGAGATCAGGCAGAAGATCACCAGCAGGACGAAGCCGCAGGTCGCCTTGCGGTTGGACCGGATCGCGGTAACCATCCGCGCCAGCCCGCGGGCGCCAGGCTTCCGGCCGCGGCCGCCGGCCTGGCCGACGGGAACGGGGCCTTCGGCGCCCGCGGCGGGCGCCGCGGCGGGCAGCCCTATCATCGCCATAGCTAGCCAGCGTCCCTGGTCCGCGGATCGAGCAGTGCGGTCGCGATATCGGAGATCAAGATGGCGACCAGCACGGCCAGCGTGATGAGCAGGAAAAGTGCCTGCATGAGGGGGTAGTCCTCATTGTCCACCGCGGCCAGCAGCCAGTAGCCGACGCCCTGATAGTTGAAGACGTACTCGATCAGGATCGCGCCGCCCAGGACGAATCCCAGCGACATGGCGAACCCGGTCAGATTAGGCAAGATCGCGTTGCGCGCCGCGTAGTCGAGCATGATCCGCCGGCTGGACAGGCCCTTGGCCCTGGCCATCCTGACGTAGTCCTCGGCTAGCGTCGTGATCATGGTGTTCCGCATGGTCAGGATCCAGGTGCCGATGGTCGTGATCAGGAGCGTGACAGCGGGCAGGATGGCGTGCTCGATCACGTTCCCGATGAAGGAGGGCGAGAACGACGGCGTCAGCGTGTAGTCGTAGCTGAAGATGTACGGCAGCCACTTGAGCTGCACGCCGAATACCAGGATCAGTACCAGTCCGAGCCAGAAGTACGGGATGACTGAGGTGATCACGAACATCGGCGGCATGATGCTGTCCAGCAGGCCGCCCCGCCGCCACGCGCCGAGGATGCCGATCCCGGTGCCGAGTACGAAGGCCAGGATCGTGGTGATCCCGACCAGGCCAAGGGTCCAGGGGATGGCGCCAAGCACGATATGCCCGACCGATGCCGGATACTGGGACAGCGAGACGCCGAACCTACCGGTCGCCATGTTGCCCAGGTAGCTGAAGTACTGGCTGATCAGGGATTGCCGGGTCTGCACGCCGAACTGGACCTCAAGTGCCTTGAGCGCCTGCGGGGATACCCCGCCCTTGAATTTCGCGATCATGGCGACGGCCGGATTTCCCGGCATCAGCCGGGGCAGCACGAAATTGAGCGTGAGCGCTGCCCACAAGGTCAGCACGAAGAACCCGAGGCGGCGAAGCGCGAATCTCATGCTGATCCTCCCTGTCTCATCTTCGCTGCACTGAACTCATCCGGCTAGCCGGGCAGCGGGCGCCGGTACACCGAACCGCGGGGAGACCTGAGCCTCCCCGCGGTTCCCGTGCCGCTACTTCACGGGCACCAGGTGCAGCATCACCTGCGCCCAGTCCGGGTAGTTGTAAGCCGCCGGCTGTGCGAACTGGTTGGCGGGCGTCGGCCAGCCAGAGAACTTGGCGGTGTCGTACTGGAACCAGTCGACCGACTCGGTCACCGGGATGACCGGCACGTCGGCCAGCATCACCAGTTCCAGCTTGCTGACGATCTGCCGCTGCGTGGCCGCGCTGGTCGTCGCGGCGTAGGAGTTGATCAGCGCGTCGGTAGCCGGGCTGTTGTACCGCTCGAAGTTGGATCCGGCCGGCGTGCCGATCGGGGCGGAGTTGGCTGAGAACAGCCACTGCCGCAGCTCGAAGTACGGGCTCGGACCGCCGGTCTCGCTGCCGTAGGCGAGCTGGTACTGGCCAGCGAAGAGCTTGTCCTCATAGGTGGCCGAGGACAGGTCCTGTGCCGTCGCCTGGATGCCGACCGCCTTGAGGTCCGCCGCGATCACCGCTACCGCGTTCACCCAGTCGGAGAAGCCGCCGTTGTTAATGATCGAGAAGGACAGCTGCTGGCCGCCCTTGGCGAAGATGCCGTTCGAGCCCCGCGTGAAGCCGGCCGCGGTGAGGATCTTGATCGCCTTGGCCGGGTTGAAGGCGTAGTCGCTGCCGAACGCGGCCGCCTGCGAGCCGTCCAGCCAGCTTGAGAACGTCGGCGTGACGATGCCGGTCTGGTTGGAGGCCGGCTCCTCGCCGTCCTCACCGAGCTTGGCCGCCTGCCCTCGGTTGATCGCGTAGGCCATGGCCTGGCGCACCGCCACGTTCTTCAGCAGCGGGTTGGTCAGGTTGATGAAAAGGCTGACGTTGGCGACAGGGGGGAACCAGTGCTGCATCGTCGGCTGGCCGGCCAGGAACCTGCTGATGTCAGGGATGAACTGGCTGCCCCACTGCGCCTGGCCGTTGGCCAGGAACGTGTTGGCCGTGTCGTTGGTGAGGAACGCCGGGTAGTTCACCGTCGCGACCTTCGGCTCGCCCGGCTGCCAGTAATGCGGGTTGGCCTTGTAGGCGATGTTCTGCGGTGTGCAGGTCTTGCTGCTGACCGTGTAGGGCCCGGTGCCGACCGGGTCGGTGTCCGGGAACTTCACCGGGTTGGCGATCTTCGACCAGATCTTCTGCGACACGATCCCGACCTGGTCGGCGATGTAGTAGAAGTACGGCACCGCCTGGGTCTTGAAGTTCATCACCACCTGGTCGGAGCCCTGCAGGGCGACGCTGGACAGCACCGACCAGACGGCGTTGATGTCCAGGACCTTGTCCCGCTTCAGCAGGTTGAAGGTGTAGACCACGTCGGCGGCGCTCAGCGGCGAGCCGTTGGAGAACTTCACCCCCTTGCGGATGGTGAACGTCAGCGTCTTGTTCCCGTTGCTCCAGGTCCAGCTGGTAGCCAGCCAGGGGGTCGCCTTGGCGTCCTGGAGCGTGTTGACGAAGACCAGCGGCTCGTAGACCGTCCCGAGCGAGAAGGAGATGTAGGACAGGTTGAACGGGTTGAAGTCACACTGCCAGTTCCCGCCGCTTTCGTTGTCGATGGTCAGGACGCCGCTGGCGCCGCCGGACGATGATCCCGTGCTGCTCGGGCTGGATGAGCAGGCCGCGGCCAGCAGACCAGTTGCGATGACGGCCCCGAGCTTGGTTAGGCGTCTCATTGCTTGGACCCTTCGGTGAATGCTCTGCAGGTGAACGCTCTGCGCCGATATCGATGTCCGCCGGTGAACCGGTGATGTCGGACCATGACCTGCCAGTTCCGTAACAATGCCGGCAACAAGCTATCGTTCGAGATAGTTAGGACAGTATCCTAACTATTCAGAGGGTGACAGAGCCCGTGTCCGAACCGTAATCTGGCGCCGCGGCGGGACCCGGGCAGCGCGGGGGAGGCTGCCAGACGTGGACATGATCTCGTTCGGCTCGGTGTTCCTTGAGCTGGTCTTCGGGCATCTGCGGGAGCTGCCGAAGCCCGGCGAGGAAGTGTTCACCGACGAGTTCGCGATCTCCCTCGGCGGCGCGGTCACCAGCGCGACCGCGGCGGCTGCCGCCGGAGTACGAGCCGGGCTGTGCACCGTGCTCGGCGATGACCTGGGCACGGAGGCGCTCACTGAGCACTGCGCCGCGGCAGGCGTCGACCTGTCCGGGTCCGTGGCCGTCAGCCGGCCGGCCGTCGGGATCACCGTGGTGCTGAACTTTGACGGGGACCGGGGCTTCGTCACGCACATCCCGCCGGCCGCCGCCGGTGAGCAGCGCGCCATCGACAGGTGGCGCGGCGTGCTGGACGACCAGCGGCCCGCCTGGTGCTACCTGCATGCCGGGCCAGGTGTGCCGGACTTCCTGCGCCACGCGCGCCGGCTGGGCTGCAAGGTCATGCTCGACACGTCGCTCGGTGACGAGCGCGCGCGGGACACCGTGGTCGAGTGCGTGGCGCTGGCAGACATCTTCGTGCCCAACGCCGACGAGCTGCTGCGGCTGGCTGACACGCAAACGACCGGGGCGGCCGCAGCGGACACGGCGTCCAGCGGAGCCACTGCAATAGCCGCGGCGGCGGCGGCCGCGGCAGCGGCCTGGGGCACCCAGCTGGTCGTCAAGCGCGGAGCGGCTGGTGCGCTGGTAGTAGACACCGACGGCGCCGTCACCGAGGTCGCCGACGGCGTCCGCGCGGTCACGGTCAGGGATCTGACCGGTGCGGGCGACAACTTCGCCGGCGCGATGATCGCCGCGCTGCTCGGCGGTGCATCGCTGCCGCAGGCAGCCGTGGCCGCCAACGCGGCAGGTTCACGCGCGGTCGGCCAGCTTGGTGCCGTGGGCGACCTTCCTGCCGGGACGGGCGGGGGCTGGCCGTTGCGGCCGATGATTGTCAGGGAAGCTGCCGCAGCGCTCGCCGCACCGCGGCAGCGCGGAGTCATGGAGCAGGGGCGATGAAGCTAGCGATTCTTGGCGGCGGTGGGGTCCGGATGCCCGCGTTCGTTCGCGCGGTTCTGGCCACCAGACCGACGGCGTTCGACCAGATCTGCCTGTTCGAGCCCGATGCGGTGCGCAGGGAGACCACTGCCAGGCTTGCCGTCGAGGTGGCGGGCGTTCTTGGCCATGACGGCGTGGTGACCGTCACGGCGGACGCCGCGGCGGCGTTCACCGGGGCGGATTACGTGTTCTCGGCGATCCGGGTGGGCGGTGACCGCGGCCGGGTGATCGATGAACAGGTCGCGCTCCGGCGCGGCATCGTCGGCCAGGAGACCACCGGCCCTGGCGGATGCGCGATGGCGCTGCGCACGATCCCGGTCGTGCTCGCCTACTGCGAGTTGCTCGCCCAGTGCGCGCCGGGCGCGGTACTGATCAACTTCACCAATCCGGCCGGCCTGATCACGCAGGCGATCAGCGCGCAGGGCAAGGTGCGGGCGATCGGAGTCTGCGACACGCCGTCGGGCGCGATCGGGCAGCTCGCGGCATTCCTCCGGGCCAGCGACGGCGACGGCGGCGGGCGCGACGGCGGGGGCGGGGGCGACGGCGGGGGCGTCGCGGCCGGTTACGCCGGGCTGAACCACCTGGGCTGGGTCACCTCGCTGGTGCTGGACGGTCAGGAGCGGCTGCCCGAGCTGCTGGCCAGATTCGATGAGCTGCAGCGATTCGACCATCACCTGGCCGCGTTCGACCCGGATCTGGTCCGCAGGGTCGGCGCCATCCCGACCGAGTACGTGTACTACTACTACGACGCCAGGCGCTATCTGGACGGGGTCGCGCGGGCCGGAGCCAGCCGCGGGCAGGATGTGCAGCGGCTGAACGCCGAATTGCTGACCGCGATCGGCCGGGCATTCGCCGACGGCGATACCGGTGCCGCGTGGTCTGCTTATGCGCACCTGCTCGGGATCCGGCACGATACCTACATGCGGACCGACACCGAAGGCGACAGCGGGCAGGCCCGCGCGCGGGCGGCGCGCTCCGCCGCTCCGGCCGCGCCGATCGATGCCGATGACGTCGGCGGTTACGAGGGTCTGGCGCTGCGTGTCATCGACGGCATGGCCGGGCGCGGCGCGAGCGACGTGATCGTCAATGTCCGCAACGACGATCACCTGGACTTCCTCGATCCTGACGACGTCGTCGAGGTCCCCGCGCGGGTGGACACCAATGGCCTGACGAAGCTGGCCGCGGGCGATCTGCCCAGGTCGGCGAGGGCACTCGTGCTGGCTGTGAAGGACTACGAGCGGGGCACCGTGCAGGCGGCGATGTCCGGCGACGCCGGCCTGGCCGCCGTGGCGCTGGCTCAGCACCCGCTGGTGCCGGGAATCACGGCAGCCAGGGAACTGATCGCCGAGTACACCGAGCTGCACGGCGAGCATCTCGCCTACCTGCGCTAGATGACCGACCTGCCGCAGCACCTCGCCGATCCGGGCCAGGCCGCCCGCCCGCAGCTGATCAGGGCGATGAACGAGCAGCTTCTGCTCAATCAGATCCGCCAGCTCGGCCTGTGCTCGCGGGCCGATCTGGCCCGGCGGTCGGGGCTGTCCAAGCCGACTGTGTCGCTGGCGCTGGCGAACGTCGAGCGCTCCGGCCTGGTCAGGACCGCGGGACAGCGCACTGGCGTGCCCGGACGGTCGGCCGTGCTGTACGAGATCAGGCCGGAAGCCGGGTACGTGCTGGGGCTGGACATCGGGCACGAGTACCTGCGCGGCGCGCTGGCCGACCTGACCGGCGAGATCCGGGCGAAGGCCGAGTCCCGGTCGCCCGCGGCCAGCATGACTAAGGCTGTCGGCGAGCTGATCCGGCTGGCCGACGGCATCTGCGCGGCAGCCGGGATCACGCGGGCGCAGGTTACTCAGACGGTTCTCGGCAGTCCTGGTGTCTACGACGCCAGGCGGGACGCGATCGCGCTGTCCGGCGGCCTGCCCGGCCTGAACCGGCCCGCCGTGCTGGCCGGCCTGCGCGCGGCCTTCGGCCAGGATCTGGTGGTGGAGAACGACGTCGACGCGGCGGCTCTCGCCGAGCGGGAGCACGGGCATGGCAGGGACTTCCCGAGCTTCGCCTTCGTCTCGATCGGCACCGGGATCGGCATGGGCCTGGTGCTTGGCGGCCAGCTGCACCGGGGGGCGCACGGCGTGGCCGGCGAGATCGCGTTCCTGCCGATCACCGATGACCGTGGCGGTGCTGAGGAGGCACGCAAACGCGGTCCGCT
>OCZU010000557.1_pt1 | contig 25517 bp, 19 predicted proteins | sample 1539001 | NCBI WGS metagenome assembly OCZU01 (sample SAMEA3539306, study PRJEB22396) | soil metagenome | biome: tundra; feature: field; material: soil | place: USA | collected 2010-05 | depth 0.15 m | reverse complement strand
CACTCCGAAATCGCCTGTCGGCAGCACGTTCTCGCGCTTCAGCGTGAACATCAGAAACATCTGTGCCGTCCATACACCGATCCCCTTCACCTGGGTCAAATGCTCGATTACTTCCTCATCCGGCAATTCCGGCAATCGCGTGAAATCCACGAGTCCGCTCGACGTCTTTGCTGCTAGGTCTTTCAAATAAGCCGATTTCTGCTTGGACAATCCCGCACCGCGCATCCCGTCATCACTCAACGTAAGGATGCCCTCCGGCGTAAGCGGCTCTCCCGCCAGCGCGGCAAAACGCTTGAAGATAGTCTCTGCTGCCTTGCCATTCAGTTGTTGGTAAACAATCGCTTCCGCCAGACTATGAAACTCCGGCTGCCCAAACTGCATGCGGCACGGGCCAATGCGCTCGATGATCGCCCGCATGACGGGGTCGGACTTCTTTAGATGGTTAACGGCTCTTTGCATGGGTTTATATCTTTATCATAGAAATGCTCAAAGGCGAATACAAAACGAATTAGCGCATAAGTGAGTTCAGAGAAGATTCGTAGGTCGGGCTGCGAGACGCCGCCGCGGACGTGTGCGCTTGAGGGAGATGCTGGCCACGAACCGGCGCCTCGTGGGAAAGATCTCCGAATTGCAGAATCGTTTGGACACGGACGATTCTGTGATTCAAGAACTGATCGAGACCATTAAGGAGCTTATGACTCCAGAAGAGCCCCCACGCGTCCGCATCGGATTCCAGGTTCCGGCGAGTAGGGCTAAGGGTTAGTGCTCAGACCCGTCACGAACCGGGTCGTCCAGATGAGCGCGGACCGAAATCGTTCATGGTTGCGCAGCACCTGCTGGTTAAGCCGCTTGACCGATACTCTCTAGAGTTCAGCAAGGTCCACGTCGAGGATCACACTCCAGTGTCGGAGAATTAGTATCCGTGATTCGACGGCGAAGACCGGCGTCGCATGGCGTTTCGGCATCCTGAGCAAAGTTGCATTTTTTTCGCTTTTTCATTGAGGTCACAATTTGTGAGCTCAATCATAGTCCGAGCGGCGGAATACCCGCGTCGACGTCGACACAAAATCTCCGGCGGCGGTCCCGTTTTGGTCGGACTCTACGTGATGCTCACTTCCGTATACGTCCCATAGACGTCGCGGAGCGCCTCGCAAATCTCGCCCACGGTCGCATACGCCCGTACGGCGTCTACGATGTGGGGCATCGTGTTCGCCGGAGAGACGTTTCCGTTGGTTCCTGCGTTCGGTTCTTGCGCCGCCGCTTTCTTCAGCGCGTCAAGCTTACGAAGCACCTCATCATTCGATCGCCGTGCCCGCAGCGCCTTCAGCTTGGCCGACTGCTGCCGGGCGACGCTTTCGTCAATGTAGAGAATACGGGGTGACTCCTCCTCAATCACGAACTCGTTCACACCTACGACGATCTTCTCCTTGGCCTCGGCGGCGCGTTGGTACTGGTAGGAGGCCTCCGCGATCTCCTTCTGCGGATAGCCGTGCTCGATGGCATGGACCATCCCACCCATCGCGTCCAGCTTGCTGAAGTAGTCGAACGCGCCCTTTTCCATTGCGAGCGTCAGGTCTTCCAGGAAATATGACCCGCCCAGCGGATCGATTGTTTGCGTCACTCCTGATTCATAAGCAATAATCTGCTGCGTCCGCAGCGCAATGCGGGCTGCTTGTTCCGTGGGTAGCGCCAGCGCTTCATCGTAGGAATCGCAGTGCAGAGACTGCGTGCCGCCGAGCACCGCAGCCAAAGCCTGCAGTGCCACGCGCGCAATATTGTTCATTGGCTGCTGCGCCGGCAGCGACACACCCGCCGTCTGCGTGTGGAAACGCATCAGCCAGGTGCGCAGGTTCTTCGCGCCGAACCGCTCTTTCATGACCTGGCCCCAAATCTTGCGGGCGGCGCGGTACTTGGCGATTTCCTCGAAGAAGTCATTGTGCGCGTTGAAGAAAAAGCTGAGGCGCGGACCGAAATCGTCCACATTGAGCCCGCGACGCCGCGCCCACTCGACGTACTCGATCCCGTCGTACAGGGTGAACGCCAGTTCCTGAAGAGCTGTCGAACCTGCCTCGCGAATGTGATAACCACTGACGGAAATTGTGTTGAAGCGGGGCGTGAATTTCGAGCCGAACTCGAAGGTGTCGATTACGAGCCGCATCGACGGCGCCGGAGGATAGATATATTCTTTCTGCGCGATGTACTCCTTGAGAATGTCGTTCTGGATGGTGCCCGAAATCTTTTTCCAGTCCGCACCTTGCTTCTCCGCCACAACCAGATACATCGCCCAAAGCACGGTTGCGGGCGAATTAATCGTCATCGAGACGGTGGTCTTCTCGAGGTCGATGCCGCCGAAAAGGATCTCCATGTCTTCGAGCGAGTCGATGGCCACGCCACACTTGCCGACTTCGCCCTCGCTAGCCGGGTGATCGGAGTCGTAACCCATCAGCGTGGGCAAGTCGAATGCGACGGAAAGTCCGCCGCCGCCATGCTCCAGCAGATATTTGTAGCGCTGGTTGGTCTCCTCGGGCGACGCGAATCCGGAAAATTGGCGCATGGTGTAGAGCTTGCCGCGATATCCCGTAGCGTGAATGCCGCGGGTGAACGGAGGGGCGCCGGGATATCCGAGATATTTCTCCTCACTCCAGTCCTCGGGAAGATCGGCCTGCGTGTAGAGGCGGCGAACGGGCACACCGGAAATGGTTGTGAAGCGTGCGTGCCCATGCTCGTCGAGATTCACTCCGGTCGGCGCGCCGATCGGCCGTTCGGGAGATTTCTCGAGCGTGGGCGCAAGCGTCGTCTCAACCCAGCTCTTTTCGGCAGGGGAGGGATGGCGGTTTTCAAAAACGTCGGCAATGGGACTTTCGGCCACTCGCGGTTTCGGCTGCTTCTTCTCCGGCATGATGACCCCAATCTTCTGTTGTGATGATAGGGAAGCGCACGCCAGGGAGCAAGGCGGCCGCAAATGGTAAGAACGACCGGTCGGTCAGCAACAAGAAACGCCCCGAGATGCAGGGAAACAAGAGCGACATTCAATGTGGCTCAGGAGTGTTCTTGCGTGCGAGTTCCCACGCCTTGGCGTATTTCCACGAGACGTAGCCGGCATGGTAGAGGTGCAGGAGCAGGCCCTCGCGGCCGTCGAGAAAGCCGAGGCGGAAGAAGTAGTTATAGACGAACGTCGTAAGCGGCCGCAGGACGATATGGATGAAGCTGAAGCTGCGGTGGCCCTTGGCAATCGCCAACTGCGCGCCCAGCGACGAATAACGGTTCATGTGGCTGAGGTAGAGAGTGAGCGTGGGATAGGTGTAGTGAATGAGCGCGTGGTTGAACTGTTCCGTCTGTTGCGGCGCTTTCCCCAGCATGTCTCCCGGTACTTCCGGCTTCAGTTCGCAGCGGTCGTGCGGGTCATGGCCGGTGACGAATCCCTGCCCACGCCTAAACAGTCGTAGCTTGGGGTCTGGGTAGAAGCCGCCGTGACGAATCCATCGGCCCAAGAACAGGTTCTTGCGCGGGACTTTGAAGCCGCTTGCCGCGTTCGGGCGGGCGATGGCGGCGCGAATCTCCTCGGCCAGGCCCGGACTTACTTCCTCGTCTGCGTCAAGCAGCAGTACCCAATCCTCGGTGCATAGTTCGATAGCATATTGCTTCTGCGCCACGTAGCCACGCCATGGTTCTAGCACGACCCGGGCTCCGTGTTCGCGAGCGATCTCGCAAGTGCGATCCTTCGATCCGGAATCGACGAGCACGATCTCATCGGCCCAACGCACGCTTGCCAGGGTGCGGCCGATGTTGGCCTCTTCATTCATCGCCACGATGGCCACAGAAATGGTCATAGTGAGTTGCTGATTGAGTTTTGATGATTGCAACCCAAGTCAACCAGCTTTTTCAATCCTCAATCCTCAATCCTCAATCATCAAACATCCATCACGAATCAAACAATGCCTCGCGTGGTGCGGCGGCCAGCCTCGCACAACAGGAATACCGCCAGAATGAACAACTCAGGCTCGATGGGATGGCGGTAGCGGGCATGCGGGAACACGCAGTAATAAACCGTGGGATAGGTTGCGGCCAGTCCGGCGAAAAGCCACGACCCAGGCCGCTTTTGCCGGAGAGCTCGACCCAGTCCCCAGATCGCCAGGATCGATGACGCCAGGAAAAAGGAATTGCGGAAATCCCAGGGAGACAGACTGTCCGTGGGTCTGGGAACGCCATTCCAGTAGTAGAAGAATCTCTTCATGCTGATCAGTGCGAATTGTCGCGGGTGCGCGCGGATCCAATCGAACGCGAGCCGCCTGCAATCGGCTTCATAGGCAATTTCTCCCATGCGCTGAAACTTTTCAAACTCCAGCTTGTTCAGATTAGGCTGCAGGGTGGCGATCAGCATGCCGTCGGCCAGCTTGTTGTTGCCCAGACGGAACTGCAGCCCGAAATCGTCACGAATAAAAACAAATCGCCCAAAGAGTCCATAGTTCCGTACCAGCCATGGCGAAAGAACCAGAAAGAACACGAATGAGGAAAGCACGACGCCCCCCAGTGAAGGCAGGCCGCACCGGTATCTCCGCTGCCATATCCACAGGCCGCAGAACGGCAAGAAGGACAGCATCGTGGGGTTGCCTAGCGCACCCGCGCCCCACAGTGCTCCAAATAGCACCCACCCGCGCCAACCTGGCCACTGTTCCATTTCGAGCGAAATCAGAAAGATCAACCCCAGCATCAGTGGAGTGAAGGTCGTGTCCCAGATCCAATGGATCGACCAGTACCAGACGTAAGGGTTGAGCGCCCAGGCCCGCGCCGACCAGAGGGCGACGCGCGCGCCGAAAGTTCTGTGCGCAATGAGAAATACAGGGATGGTGGTTATCGCGGCGAGGAGGCTGTTGATCGACAATAGAACCCACGCCGAGGCGTAGGTGTAGATGCCAAAGATCTTGAAGACTCCAGCAATCAAATAAGGGTAAAGTGGCGGCTCCCAGGCGCTAGGGCCAGTATTGCCTCCGTAGGGATTGCTGAAACCCTGCCCCATGGCGATGGCCCGGCCTACGCGGCCCATCTCAAAGCCAAAGCCGAAGTTATCTTCTCCCGGGCGCGTGTGGTACTGGCGGAAAACTCCAATCGCTACTACCTGCAAAACGAACGACAGCAGCACCATCCACAGTACAGATCGGGGGATGGCAGGCAGGGTCGCTCGTTCCATCACGGGGGAGTTTATCAGTTATCGGCTGGCTGACAGCAGGTTGTTCAAGCGGGACAGCCGAGGCGGCTGTCCCCACATGACCAGTCGCGAGTTCTAGGGCTGACCCGCTGGCGGCGGTTGCGTTGGCGCAGGCTGTGCTCCAGGGGTCGCGTCCGGTCTCGGTGTGGCGTACGGCACGCTGGGCAGGTGCGTAACCTGGCCACGCGTGGCGTCGGCGATGTCGATGCCGGAGTGATCCAGCAGCAGTCCGGTGGCGCGATCCAGTTCGATGCGCGACTTTTCATAAGCGGCTTTGGCGGACACCAGATTCGACTCGGAGGTGGTGAGGACAGAAGCATCCTGCAGGATTGCGGTTGTCGTGGTGAGTCCGACTTTCAGCTTCTGCTGATCGGCATCGAGAGTCTGACGCGCAAAGTCCACCGCATACTGGGCGGCCTGCACCGCGGCGCGGTTCTGCTTTACGTCAAATTGTGCATTGCGCACTTCGATGCGCACCTGATTCTCGAGCTGGTGCAGGCGTACCTGGGCCTGGCGGTATTCCAGTTCCGCGCGCACCTGGTTGGCCTGGGCTTCGCGATTGCGCAGCGGAATGGTGAGCGTAAGTCCGATGCCCTTGTCCGGTGCAGTTCCGCCGAACATCTGGTTCAACGTGCTGCCGTAGCCCACCGAGTTTGTGTTCTGAAACGGCGGAGGAACGGATGTGTAGCAGCCGGTGGTGGTGGCGCCTGAGCAAGCGGGTAGGACCACGTTGCCTCCCACCCCCGATCCGCTGTAATAGGCAAAGGCGTCGAGTGTGGGCAGCATGGCGTTGCGGACGGCCTTGCTGCTGAGGTCGCGGGAATTCAGATCGATGCGGGACTCGACGAGTTCGGCACGGTGACCGAGGGCCTGGTTGATCAGATCTTGCGTGGGAACGACTGCTTCCTGCTGCGGAATCTGCATGGTGGAGGTAGGAATCACGTCGGCCTCGGCCAGCACAGGGTCTTCGATGCTGCGGCTGAGCGCGTTCTTCATGAGCAACTTTTCCAGTTCCAGATTGTTCTGCGCCAGAATCAGGTTCTGCTCGTTTGTCGAGACCGTGCTCTGTGCGCTGACCACCTGGATGGGAGGCACGGTGCCGACTTGCGCCTGCTTCTTGGAATCATCCAGCGCCTTTTGCGCGTAAGTCAGCGCTTCCTGCTGCACGCGGACGTTTTCGTAGGCAAAGACCAGGTCCCAATACATGTCCTCGATCTGATCGACGGTAGTGATGATTTGCAGGCGGAAGGCGACGTCGGAAATCTCGCGGTTGTTCTTGGCAATGCGGATGAAGCGAGTATTAGGAAGAGAGCCGAAGCCCTGCAACAGGTTCTGCGTGACTTTGAACTGGAAGTTGGAGTTCAGCTCGGGAGTCAGCAGGCTGGTGGGATTGTTGGCTGTGATGTGCGTATTGTTGAAGCCAGCGGTGAGAGTTGTACCCCACTCGAATCCCTGGGTGTAGCCGAAATCCGCAGTGTACGTGTTCTGAGCAAGTATGGGCACCGGGCTGAGGCTGCTGACCGATTCGGTATCGTTCTTGTCGAGTTGCAGCGTGCTGGTGACGATCGGGTCGAAGCTGGTGATGGTCGAACCGATACCGAGGGTGGAACTGACCAACCCGTTGGTGCCGGTGCCGACTCCGCTGGGGGCAACGGTGGTGCCTCCCGTACCCGAGCCAACGGTTCCTCCGAGGCCCCCAACGCCACCGCCCGGAGTGTTTTGCACGATGCCGGCGTTGACGCCGAGAATACTGGCGCCTGCCTTGGCACGCAGGTAGTCCGTGTCGGCGATGTTGAGGTTGTAGCGGGCGATATCGATATCGAGATTGTTCTCAAGAGCGAGCGCGACTGCGTCGTCGATGGAAAGATAAATCCTGCCGTCGCGCAGAAGCGAGTCGATGCGCGGGGAGTTGCCCAGGTTGGGTTGCGCCACTTCCTGCGGCCGGTAGGGCAGCAGGAAATGAGGAAACGCCGAGCGCGGCTTGGAATAATCCTGCAAATGAACCGCCTGCGGTTGGGCGGGAACCGGCACGGTCTGCGGCGCCGGGGCCGCGGGAACATCCTGAGCGCACAACAGCGGCGACAACAGCGTGCAGGCGAGGATCGCAAAGGACATCAACAAAAGGGCAAGCCACAAGTTGGCCGTGTTCATTCGGGGCAAAAGAAAAGACATGGTTCGTCTCCTTGGGCAGAAACGGTCGGGTGTCATGTTGAATGGGCAATATAGATTTCGAAAGTTGGATGAGGAAAACATAATAGCGCCACTCCATCTTAGCGGGAGGGAGCGGGCGAAGAGGGCGCAGATTGTAAAGAATTGTTAGGAAACGCAAACGAAGGTCGGAGTGCGTCGTAGCGCCGGCATCCCAAAGAGATGAAGGCGCTACGAAAGCAACCCAACAGTTACTGCTGTTGCTGCGGCGCCGGGTTTGCGCTAGGCAGCTCCTTACGCGGCGAGATGTAGGGCACGTTGGGCATGCGCGTGACCTGACCTTTCGCCGCATCATCGATGCTGATGCCGGCATGGTCGAGTGTGACGCCGGTCGCACGGTCGAGTTCGACGCGCGACTTCTCGTAGGCCGCCATCGCAGACATCAAGGTGGACTCTGCCGTGGCCAGTGCGCTCTGGGTCTGCAGGACCGCCGTCGTGGTGGACGTGCCGAACTGATATTTCTTCTGTTCGGCATCGAGCGACTGTTTGGCATAGTCAACGGCAGCTTGCGCCGAAGCAACACTGGCGCGGTTCTGCTCGACTCCGAACTGGGCGTTGCGGACTTCGATGCTGATCTGGTTTTCGAGCTGCTGCAGACGCATCTGGGCCTGCTGGTATTCCAGTTCCGAGCGAATCTGCAGAGCCTGAGCAGCGCGGTTGCGCAATGGGATATTCAAAGACAGGCCAACTCCTTTGTCGGGAGAAGTGGAGTTGACCAACTGATTGAGAGTCCCTCCCAGACCGGTACTCGGGTTGATCGGGAGTTGTCCTGCGGATTGATCTGGCCCGGCGCAACCAAACTGCTGCAACTCCGGGCTCAAGTTCGAGCAGAGATTGGCGGGATTCTGACTGCCACCCACTCCCGCGCCGCCGTAGTAGGCGAACAAATTGAGCGAGGGCAAAAGCGCGCTGCGCACGGCCTTGCTGCTGATCTCCGTGGTGTTAAGTTGAATGCGGGATTCCACCAGATCTGCGCGATGGCGAAGAGCATCGGCGATCAAATCCTGCGTGGGCTGGACCGCTTCGTTCTCCGGAACTTCCATGGTCGAAGTGGGGATTACTTCCGCACCCGCAATAGTCTGATCGCGCAGGGTTCGGCTGAGCGCGTTCTTCATGAGCAATTGCTCCAATTGCAGGTTGGTTAGAGCAATCGTCACCGCTTGCTGGTCTTGGGCGACCGTGCTCTGGGCGCGAACCACTTCGATGGGGGCCAGGCTGCCAATCTCCACCTGCTTCTTGGTGTCGGAGAGGGTCTTCTCGGCGAAAGCCAAAGACTCTTTCTGCACGCGCGCGTTTTCGTAGGCGTAAACCAGATCCCAGTACATGGTTTGAATCTGATTGACCGTGGTAATGACTTGCAGGCGGAAGGCCACGTCAGAAAGTTCGCGGTTGTTCTTCGCGATGCGAATGAAGCGCGTGTTGGGTGCTAGTCCAAGCCCCTGCAGCAGCGGTTGGTTGAGGGTTGCCCTGAAACTGGAGTTGAGCGTCGGGCTGAGGCTCGAGAAAAAGCTATTTGTCGTCCCTCGACTGTTGTTGAAGCCGACCGTCAGGTTTGTGCCCCACTGAAAGGCCTGATTGTAAGCGAAATTCACTGTGCCGGTGTTTTGAGCCAGGCTGGTGCCAGGAACTACGCCCTGGAAAATGCTAGTGGTGGTTTCGCTGAAATGATCTTCTTGTAACGTGCCGGTGATGACTGGATCGAAGCTGTTAATCTGGGGCCCGAGGCCGAGCGTGGAACTGACCAAGCCGCCCGCGCCCGCGCCAGCGCCGCCTGCACCGAGCGTGGTGCCACCGGTACCGGAGCCGACCTGACCGCCAAGTCCCCCGACGCCGCCGCCGGGAGTGTTCTGCACGACGCCGGTATTCACGCCAAGCGTCGGAGCTCCCGCTTTCGCACGGAGGACATCGGTATCCGCAATATTCAGGTTGTAGCGCGCGATAGCGATGTCGAGATTGTTCTCCAGCGTCAATGCGATGGCATCGTTCAGTGACAGATACACCTTGCCCTCGTGCATGAGCTGGTCAATGCGAGCGGTGTTGGCCATGTTCGGCGCCGCCAGGTGCCTCGCCGTGTAAGGCCCAATCGGGTTGGGAAAATGCGACACCGGCTTCGAATAATTGAGGACCGGAAGTGGCCGCGTCTCCGGCGTGTTTTGCGGGACTGGTTCGGCGGGTGCATCCTGGCCCCAGCATGCGATGGTGAGCGTCCCAAATAAAACCGCGGCAGTGGTCAGCCGGATGTTTGAGGCTAAGCGTTCGAATGGCATCTACTCTTCTCCGTTGGTTAAGACCTGTTCGTCAACACTTTATTAAGACCTTGCTGCAAAAAGACTTGGTTGTAACTTGAGACAGCCGGACTTATCTAAACGAAAGCGCTAGTCAGTGATGGATACGCAACCAGCGGCACCTGGGTTCCTGAAAAGCTCGGGAAAAACGAAAGGCTCCGGAAACCCTCGCACCGACCTCGCAATTGACATGGCCGCTCCGGCTCTTCGCCACTCTTTCTGGCACCCTGGAGCCGGCGGAACTAGAGATTCCGTCCCGAGACAAGAATCTGATTAAGTGCACCAGTATATCCGACGCAGCGGCTTCTCTTGCTTGCGCTCCAGGGAGTTGAAACTGATAGAGTGCTCGCGATGGTCGAGCGCCTGCCTGGAGTGCGGAATCAAACAACTGCGCGGCGAGACTTGGCTCATGAAATGACTTGGATGAATCGGCGCGGCTCGGGGACTCGAAAGATCGCATGCGCAATCTCAAACTGATTCTCTCCTATGACGGATCAGAATTCGCCGGCTGGCAGGTGCAGCCCGATGCCGTGACGGTGCAGGGCGCGCTCGCCTCAGCCATTGGACGAGTTACCGGTGAAAAGGTATTGCCCAAGGGTTCGGGAAGGACGGACGCGGGAGTGCATGCGCTGGCGCAGGTGGTGACATTTGTCACGGAGTCTTCGGTCCCAGCGGCGAACTTCGTGAAAGCGTTGAACGACGTTTTACCGGCGTCGGTACGGGTTTTGGAGGCAGAGGAGGTTGCGGCGGATTTTCATGCTCGCAAGTCTGCTCGGGGCAAAACTTACCGGTACCAGATCTATCGGGCAGCGATCTGTCCGCCTTTTCTGGCTAGATATGTGTGGCACTACCCCTTTCCCTTGGATGAGCAAGCGATGGTACGGACGGCCGGACTGGTGGAGGGCGAGAACGATTTCACTTCGTTTGCCGCGGTCGATCCGGAGCGGGGGCGGGAAGGCGCGCCGGCGTCGAATGTACGGCGCATGTTCTCTTCGAGCTGGGAGCGGCATGGAGACGAGTTGGTCTACACGGTGAAGGGATCGGGGTTTCTGCATCATATGGTGAGAAATCTGGTAGGGACGTTTATTCTCGTGGGCAAAGGAACGCTGCAGGCTGGGGATGTCACTCGGATAATCGAAGCGCGCAACCGGTCCGCCGCGGGGGCTACCGCGCCGGCCAGCGGGCTGTATCTGGTGAATGTGGAGTATTGAACCACAGTGGCGTTGATGTCATCTCCGCAACATCTGGGTGGACAGCGGCGGCAAGACGTAGCAAGCTACGTCTCTACGGAATCTTTAGCGATGGCTACTGATCTACGGATCGCGGTGCGCAAGGTTGTCTCGGTGAATCCGGCCACCGGCGACGTTCTGCGGGAGTTGGAATGCACGGGCACGAACGAAGTTCTTGCATCGGTTGCGCGGGCGCGCGCGTCGCAAGGGGCGTGGGCTGAGATCGGCGTGCGTCGGCGAATCGCGCTGGTGCGCGAGTTTCAGCGCCGGCTGCTGAAGAAGAAATCAGAGATCGCCCAGGCCATTACACAAGAAGCCGGCAAGCCCTTGGCTGAAGCCTTGACCACCGAAGTGCTGGTGGTGCTCGACGCGGCGCGCTTCCTGATCGACAATGCACATCGACTGCTGCGCGACGAGCCGCTGCCCCATGGAAATCTTGCCACCAAACTGAAAAACGGGCGGCTGGTGCGTGAGCCTCATGGCGTGGTGGGAATCATTTCCCCTTGGAATTATCCGTTTTCAATTCCTGCAACCGAGGCGCTCGCGGCCTTGGTCGCGGGAAATGCTGTGGTGCTGAAGCCGTCGGAGCTTACTTCTCTCGTGGCGCTGGAGCTGGCGTCGCTGTTGCACGCGGCTGGTGTTCCGGAGGATATTTTTCAGGTAGTCGTGGGCGACGGCGCAACCGGAGCCGCGCTGATTCATTCGTCAATCGACAAGCTGGTTTTCACTGGCAGCATGGCTACGGGCACGCGCATTTCAGTGGCTGCGGCGCAACGCCTGCTGCCCGTGGTGCTGGAGTTAGGCGGCAAGGATCCCATGCTGGTGCTCGAGGATGCTGATGTCGACGTGGCCTCGAGCGCGGCGGTGTGGGGAGCGTTCGTGAATGCAGGTCAGGCTTGCCTGTCAGTCGAGCGCTGCTACGTCCAACGCGGTGTGTATGAGGGATTCCTGCAAGCGTGCGCCCGGAAAACAAAGAAGCTGCGTGTGGGGCCCGGACTCGATCGCGAGACCGATGTGGGGCCCATGATTCACGAGCGCCAGTTGCGGATTGCGGAGGCGCACGTGGAAGATGCCGTGGCGGGCGGGGCAAGGGTTCTGGCTGGAGGCTCCCGGCTTCCGCAATTGGGGGCGAATTTCTATCAACCGACAGTGCTGGCTGATGTGACGCACGAGATGCGCATCATGCGCGAGGAAACATTCGGTCCGGTGCTTCCGGTCATGGCATTCGATAGCGACGAGGAAGCCGTGCGGCTGGCCAATGACTCGGAATATGGACTGGCGGCTAGTGTGTGGACTCGCAACCGCGCCCGCGGAGAGCGTTTGGCGCGTCGGATTCAGGCGGGTACGGTCATGGTCAATGATGTGGTTTCCTGCTTCGGTATCAGCGAGGCGCCGCATGGCGGGGTGAAGTCGAGCGGCATGGGTCGCGCCCACGGACGCTTTGGGCTGGAAGAGATGGTTCGGCTGAAGTATCTGGATACCGACCTCATGCCCGGAATGAAAAAAGTCTGGTGGTACGGCTACGGCGCAAGTTTCGCGCGACAGATGGAAGGGTTCCTGGATTTCCAATTTGCCCGAGGTTGGGGAGAGCGCCTGCGCGGCGCGTTGCGCGCGGCGGGCGTGGTGAGGCGCAAGCAGTTGTGAGGACTGAGAACTGAGAACCGGAAGGTGATCCAATGAGCAATTCTCCCCATCCAGATCCGAAACGCGAATTACTGCGCCACACTCTGGCGACTCTGGCATATCGCGGAGCGAAGGCGGTGCGTAGTGTGCCTGAGGGCTTTGCCGTGTTTCACGCCGATGAAGGGGTGCGCGCGCCGGGGCAAATTTTGGCCCACATTGGCGACCTGATGGATTGGGGGTTGTCGATCGCGATTGGAAAACGGGAGTGGCACGACTCCAAACCGATGGCGTGGGAGAAGGAAGTGGAACGCTTCTTCGCGGCGCTGAAGAAGTTCGACGATTTTCTGGCTTCGAGTGAGCCGGTGCAGGCTCCGCTCGAGAAACTCTTTCAAGGGCCAATTGCCGATGCGCTAACTCATGTCGGTCAGATCGCCATCTTGCGGCGCCTGGCGGGAGAGCCCGTGAAGGGCGAGAGTTATTATGACGCGGAAATTACGGTAGGACGCGTGGGTGCCGATCAGGTCAAGCCGAAGCGGGAATTCTGAAGCGCAACCAACGATCTGTCCCCGGTACATCAATGTCATCAGATCATCCCTCCAGCAAATCATCGGGATTTCGGTTGAGGATCGCGTCGACCTTGCGGGTCATGGCGCAAGGCAATTTCCAGAAACTACGCCTTTCGCCTTCTAGTACAATGACGCTCGTAGGGCCGAATCCGGCGGCGCGAGCGCCGCGCGAGCGAGGGTAAGTCCTTTGGCGACTGGCGAAATTACTTCTTCGGGCACGCAAACTCCTCCCCAGCTTCCCCACCATAAGGTCAAGATCAAGAAGGCCGGTCAGCGCGCCTGCAACGAGAAAAACGAAAAGGGCAAATTCTGCGGCGGCCATTTGAAACGCTGGTTCTACTCGGAGGATGTGGTCGAGCAAGCCTGCGGCGACGCGGAAAAGGCCTGGGGGGCGGATGCCGAGGTCTACCGCTGCGAGCACTGCCAGACTTTGTACCTGCCGAATCCCGCGGAAGCCAAGGTCAATGTTGCGGGACAGGGGATGATTTCGGTGTTCGGGCTGACGCTGCCGCCGAAGGAAGAGAAGAAATAGATTCGAGTACCGAGTACCTAGTAGCGAGCGAGACCTGTACCCACCGCTTCCCCGTAGCTCGAAGCCATCGGCTAGAAGCTGGCGTTTTTCCATGAATACTTCCGAACTCATCTACGACTGGAACCAGAATCATCCGCCAGGGCTGAAGCCGCCGGGGCCGGTGCTGCTCAATGATGAGAGTCTGCGCGACGGCCTGCAATCGCCTTCGGTGCGTGATCCCTCGATTCCGGAAAAGATCGAGATTCTTCATCTGATGGAGGCGTTGGGGATCGACTCGCTTGATCTCGGATTGCCGGGCGCGGGGGCACGCGCGGTGGGGCACGTGACGGCACTGGCGCGAGAAATCGTTGCGAACAAGATGAAGATTCGCGCCAACTGCGCGGCGCGAACTCACGAGAACGATATTCGCCCGATTGCGGAGATTGTGCAGAAGACTGGCCTACGAATCGAGGCGGCGACGTTCATTGGATCGAGCCCCATCCGCCGCTTTACCGAGGGTTGGTCCGACGACTTTCTTCTGCAGACCACCGAGAAGGCCGTGAAGTATGCGGTTTCGCTTGGTCTTGATTCGATGTTTGTCACCGAAGATACGTCGCGCTGCGATCCGGAGACCGTGAAGCGGCTTTATTCGACGGCGATTAGTTGCGGTGCGCGGGCCGTCGTGATCTGCGACACGGCTGGTCATGCGACTCCCATGGGCGCATTTGCGCTGGTCAAGTTTGTGATGGAGGAAGTGGTCAGACCTTCCGGGGAGAAGATTCGCGTGGACTGGCACGGGCACAGCGACCGTGGGCTGGCGATCGCCAACTCGATGGCGGCGCTGATGGCCGGCGCGGATTGTGTGCATGGTTGCGCCCTCGGCATCGGTGAGCGCGTAGGCAATGCGCAGATGGATCAGATGCTGGTGAATCTGAAGCTGATGGGCATTGCGCCGTGGGCCGAGCAGGACCTCACCAAGCTCAAGCAATATTGCCAGGCGGTGTCACGGGCCACCGGCGTGCCTATTCCAGCGAACTATCCGGTGGTGGGCGACGATGCCTTTCGCACCGCGACAGGCGTGCATGCCGCAGCCGTGATCAAGGCGTTCAAAAAGAATGACATCGAACTTGCGAACACGGTTTACTCGGGCGTGCCATCGCATGTGTTCGGGCTGGAACAGATCATCGAGGTCGGTCCGATGAGCGGGAAGTCGAATGTGCTGTTCTGGCTGGAACGGCGCGGGATCGCGGCGACGGACGATCTGGTTGAGCGCATCTACCAACGTGCCAAGGCCAGCGACCGCACGCTGACTGATGCTGAGATTGTGGAATGCGTGCCCGCGGCGACCGTGAAGCCGGGCTAGGTCTTGACGACGAGTTCCAGGAGCTTCTCTCGAGATCCCCTTCGGCCTCGCTCAGGGCAGGCTCTCGCTCCGCTGGTGAGAACGCCGGACTTCGGGATGACGAATCGAAGAAAGCGGACGCGAACGAAGACAACCTGAAATGTCTAAGCCAATGCGGCATGCGATTCTGGGGGCGGGCGGTGTTGGCGGCTTGATCGGCGCTTGTCTGGCGCACGCTGGAGATTCCGTGACGCTAGTGGTGAAGCGCGATGCGCTTGCTCAGTATCCTAAACAACTTCGCCTCGAGAGTGCTTTCGGCAATTTCATGGTGGACGTCTCGGTCGCTGCGGAGGTTCCTCCCGTTGATATGCTTTGGATCACGGTGAAGGCTACGCAGTTGGAGGCGGCACTTACCGCTCTCAGGAATCCTGATGCTGTAACGGCAATCGTTCCGCTGCTCAATGGCATTGATCATATTGCGTTGCTCCGCTCCAGGTACGGGTCTGGCCGGGTGATCCCGGCTACGATCGCAGTCGAAACTGAGCGTGTTAGTCCCGGGCACATTGTGCATCGGTCTCCTTTTGCCCGTCTCAATGTGTCGTCGGCGGGGAAGGCTCTGCTTGCGGGTACTATCGATCAGCTTCAGCAAATCGGTTTCGCCTGCCGGTTCATCGACGATGAGGCGACCCTGATGTGGAGCAAGCTGGTCTTTCTGGCGCCCTTTGCCCTGACCACAACGGCGGCCGACAAGACTACAAGTGAAGTCATCTCCGATCCACACTGGAGGAGTCAGTTGGAAGCTTGTGTGCGAGAAGCCTGTGCCATTGCTGTGGCCGAGTGTGCCAAGGTTGATCCCGAGGCGATCCTCGCGGGGATGAGGGCCATGCCGCCAATGCGCAGTTCCATGCAGAAGGACGTGCAGCAGCACAAGACTCCGGAGCTGGATGCTATTGCGGGACCGATCCTCCGCGGTGGTCGGCGGCACGGGATTGAGGTTCCGGCGACGAAGAAGTTGGTGGACGCGGTGGAACGGGGAGCGGGATACGTGGAGAGCGCCAGCGGGCTTAAGGAATCCGGATCACCGGAAGCGAACCTCAGAGGCTGAGGCCCACATCTTTCCCAGTCTCGGGCACCACGACTGAAGTCGTGCCCTTGCGTTCGTGGTGGACGGCACAGATTCATCCAAGGCCTGTTCCTCGTCAATCCTTACTTGCCAAGCGTTGTGGATTGCCGCAATAACCTCTCACGAGCCCAATCCCCCACGTGCAGATTTGCACGGCGTTGCGCCTACAGCGGAGTGGGACAGTAGTGGCCAAGCGGTAGTATGGAACCGAGGCGTGTCCCCCTATGTTTACTTCGCGGCCGATTGGATTTGTGAGTAGTCCGTACAAGGACGCAAGGCAGGTTCCCAAGGGTCTTGGCGCCAGTCACGAGGGGGATGGTGTGCTCACGATCTTGCCTGAGTTTGAGGCGGGGCTTACCGACATTGAGGGCTTCTCGCATCTGAGGGTCCTCTGGGAGTTCGATCGCGCTCACGGGTTCGAATTGCTGGGTACGCCGCCCTCCGACAACCGGCCGCATGGTGTGTTTGCGACGCGATCTCCGCGGCGTCCGAACCCGATTGGACTGACCATCGTCGAGTTGCTTCGCCGCGAGGCCATCGAGCTGCATGTTCGGGGCGTCGATATGCTCGATGGGACTCCTATTCTTGACATCAAACCTTTGTTGTCCAGCATTCCGGCCGAAAGGCTGCGGCGTGGGTGGCTGGCGGAAGCTGAAGCGCGTCGGTGAAAGTGATCCGCATGCGAATCCTTAAAGGGCAAACAAAGCAGGTTCCTCACTGGGCTTTCAGGCCGATTCGGAATGACAAATTTTCTCGTTTTGCGTTGGCTCCCGGTGGGGAATGACACGGCACGACTGAAGTCGTGCCCTTGCCGTTCGTGGTGGACCTTCGAGCGCTGCTGATCTCGCAATCTCTTGTCCCCACTTTCGCAATCCCCATTCCTGCCCCTGCGTTGTAAGATTACGCCATACCTGCCATGAGCCCCACTCCTCCGCGCGCGGACATCCAGGACGTTGCTCCCACGGTGCAACAGGAAGTGGCGCGGCTGGCGGCTTCGCCGGAGGTGCGGTCGGCGTTCAACTGGCTGCGGACGCAGGAGCCGCAACTGGCGCAGTGGCAGATGGAGATGGCGCGGATTCCGGCGCCTCCGTTTGGGGAGACGGCGCGCGGAGCTTGGCTAGCGGAACGCTTTCGCGAAGTTGGGCTCGATGATGTTCGCATCGACGATGTGGGAAACGTGTTCGGCATTCATCCCGGATTTGGGCAGCGCTACGTGGCGCTGAGCGCGCACATTGATACCGTGTTTCCGGCAGGCACGCCTCTGAACATCCGGCAGCAAGGCAGCCGCCTGTATGGGCCGGGAGTTTCCGACAACGGGGCAGGCGTGACCGCGATGCTGGCGATTGCGGCGCTGCTGCGCGTGGTGCGGCTGCGGCACGCGCTGCCGTTTGTGTTTATCGGCAACGTGGGCGAAGAGGGGGAAGGCGACCTGCGCGGCATGCGGCACATTTTTTCGACGCCACGCTGGAAGGATTCGATTGCCTACAGCGTGGTACTCGACGGCGCGGGCTCGGACACAATTGTGGCTGAGGCTTTGGGCAGCCGGCGTTTTGAGGTGATCGTGCGCGGTCCGGGCGGGCATTCGTGGAGCGACTTTGGCGCGCCCAATCCGATTGTGATTCTGGCCAAGGCCATCGAAACGTTTACTGCGACACCAGTGCCCACTACACCGAAGACTACGTTCAACATTGGCGTGATTCGTGGCGGAACGTCAGTGAATTCGATTCCCGAGTCGGCCAGCATGAAGGTGGATATCCGCTCGACCTCGATGACGGAGATGGAGCGGCTAGAACAAACGCTGCGGCTGGCGCTGAATCGCGCGGTGGAGGACGAGACGCTGGCAGCGGAGATGCGGTCAGCGGTGCAGAAGCGGCCTTCGGGCGTGAATTGCGAAGTGGTGGCGATCGGCAACCGTCCGGCGGGTGAACTGGCGGTGGGTGCGCGGATTCTGCATGTGATTCGCGCGGTGGATACGCAGCTTAACAACGCGGCACAGGTGCAGCGGGCATCAACCGATGCGAATATCCCGCTCTCGCTGGGGCTGGAGGCCATAGCCATAGGAGGCGGTGGTTCGGGCGGCGGGGCGCATACTTTGCAGGAGTGGTTCGACAGTAACGGGCGCGAACTGGGGCTGAAGCGGATTCTGCTGACAATGATCGCGCTGGCGGGAGCGGGTGTGGGGGAATGATGAGAGATCCCCAACCTCGGAGGCTAAAGCCTGTTACCACGGGAAGTGTCTTTTCGCAGCGCTGAAGCGCTGCGCCACCCGAAGTCTTCAGGCGGTTGTGGAATCTCCCGGCCTTCGACTCGCCCAGGGCAGGCTCTTTCGCAAAGAACGCGATAAAGATGGGCACCCGGGCGACGTGACGGCGTCGCCCGGGGGGCGGCTAGTTGTTTTGCATTATCAATAGTTTGCCAGTAGTTATTTCGTCCCGTCCCATAAAACGAAATGCCCGATTCGTGCGTCCAATACGGAGTGATCGCGTGCTGTGATCTCATAACCCTCCAGAGTCTCAGGGCTGGGCCTGGGGCTTGGGCAAACGGGTATAATTAGAGGTTCATACAGTTCTCGGAGGGAAGCAGGCATATGGATTCGCAGGCAGTTTGGGTGCGTTTGAAGACCCGTCGGTGGGTTTATTCGATCAGCATTGCGGCTACGCTGGCGCTGGGTATTTTGATCGGTACCGTGGTTTCTTACGGAGTGAAGGGCAAGGAAGGGCAGAAGTCTGCCGATGCGACTCCGCTATCGGTTCCCGCGCCGCAGCAGCTCTCCAATGCGTTTTCGCAAATCGCCAAGCAGTTAGGGCCGAGCGTGGTCAACATCAACACGGAATCAACCATCAAGACTCAGCACCGGCGCCGGGGTGGGCAGAATCCCGACGACGACGACAGCGGTGGCGGCGGCATGGATGACTTCTTCAACCGCTTCTTTGGTGGGCAGGGCGGACCGGGCGGCGACGGCTCGATTCGTGAGCGTTCGCTGGGTTCGGGCGTGATCGTAGATGCGAAAGGCTACATCGTCACTAACCGGCACGTGGTGGAGAAGGCGGATCGCATACGAGTGCGCCTGCAGGACGATCCGCCGGGCGTGCAGCATGAGGCCAGGGTGATCGGGGAAGACCAGGAAACCGATCTGGCAGTCATCAAGGTTGACATGGACCGCGCCGTGCCTTCGGCGAAGATGGGAAACTCGGACAGCATGGAAGTGGGCGACTGGGTGCTGGCCATCGGCAGCCCGTTTGGGCAGGTGGGCACCGTGACTGCGGGTATCGTTTCCGCCAAAGGCAGGGACATCGTTCCCAACCGCCAGTTCCAGACGTTCATACAGACCGACGCGGCCATTAACCCAGGGAACTCGGGCGGACCGCTGGTCAACATGAACGGCGAAGTGATCGGCATCAATACGGCGATTTTGAGCGAGACCAACGCCTACGCTGGCGTGGGCTTCTCGCTTCCTTCGAACACCGTGGTGCAGGTCTACAACCAGCTTATCGGACCCGAGCACCGGGTGGCGCGCGGTTCCATCGGCATCATGTTTGATGCGGTGGAGAATCCTGCGATCACACGAGTTTATGGCGCGGGCTCGGGAGTAACCGTGTCGAGCGTGGTGGCTGGTAGTCCGGCGGATCAGGCTGGGCTGAGAGTGGGCGACACGATTACCATTATCGACGGCAAGAAAGTAACAAAAGGAGCGGAGTTGGTAGCGGACATTGCTGCGCGCAAGCCGGGCGCGAAGGTGGCGGTGGGCTTCCTGCGCAACGGCAAGCAGCAAGATACGACGGTGACGATCGCCGACCGCGCCAAGCTATTTGCGGCGCGCTTGAACGAAGATGACAGCGGCAACGATGAGAGCACGCCCAAGCAGAGCAAATTCGGGGTCACGGTTCGCAAGCTGACACCGGAGATGGCCGACCGGCTGGACATTACAGCAGGGAAAGGCGTGATCGTGCAGGATGTGAAGCCGGGGTCGTTTGCTGAGGACATCAATCTGGGCCGCGGCGATGTTATTCTGGAAGTCAACAAACAGCCGGTGAACAGCGAAGACGAGTTCGCCAAGGTGGAGTCGAGCATGAAGAGCGGACAGGACGTGGTATTCCTGGTGCGCCCACGAGGTTCTTCGCGGCAGGACGGAACCATCTTCATGGCCGGGACACTTCAGTAACCTGGGAATAGCCCAACCGGAACTGGCGTTGCCTCCTGCGATGGAGGATGATTACAATGCCAGCTTCAGTTGGGTTTTGTTTTTGTGCAGGATCATTTTGCTTTACGATCTTGCGGGAGCGGCGTCCTTTTAGAGGGTTGCCTTTGGAACAGAAGCAGCGCGCGAAAATGCGGAGATGGTTGGGCGCAGGCTGCGCTTTGGCGCTGTTCTGTGTCTGCCCTTCGCCGCACGCGGCGTTTGCGCAGGAGCCTGCCACCGGTTCGATTTCTGCGACGAACCCTACTTCGAGTCCTGTTTCGACTTCCAAGTCGAACCCAGCCGGTAATAAGTCGTCTAACTCGGCCACGAAACCCCGGCCCGCAACGCACCCAAAGTCGAATACCGCCGCCGCGTCTCACAACGGCCGGTCGACGCACGCCAGCTCACGGAAGAGCAGCAAGAGGAAGACGGCGCGAGGCCAGCAGAAGATTGAGCCCGAGCGGGCGCAGGCGATTCAGGAGGCTTTGATCCGCGAGCACTACCTGAGCGGAGAAGCGAGTGGAACGTGGAATCAGTCGAGTGAAGAGGCCATGCGGCGCTATCAGGCCGACCATGGCTGGCAGTCGAAGACGGTGCCCGATTCGCGCGCTCTAATCGGCCTTGGGCTGGGGCCGAGCCACGACCATCTGCTGAATCCGGAGAGCGCGATGACCACCGAGCCGGTCGCGCCGCATGCGGCGACTTTGACTCCTGTGTCGCACAGCGCCGATCCGGGAGCTCGCACGAATCCGAATCCGCCCGTTGATCCTCCGCCCGCAACAACTCCCGGTCACGCTGCGTCGGATCCTCAGTAGAGCCATCCAGCAATTAGCAGTTGGCAGTTAGCATCGAGCCCGCCGCACTTCTTGCCTGCGCGTCCTAACGAGGTTCTCGATGTATTCAATCCTTCCAACCACACGGTTGGCGTGGCAAAACGCGAGGGCTGATTGCCAACTGCTAATTGCTAATTGCACTCAGCCGCCGTGCGTCTTGCGGTAGCCGCCCAGCACTGGCCGGGGGAAATAGGGCAGAGGCTTCGAGTTGATGATGGCTTGCGGGTTGCGCTCAACGAGGGCTGCCGCTACCTCCTCGCCACAGATTTCGGCGGCGGCGGCGCGAGCGGTCGAAAGAATGGGAATGCGCTTCTCGGTATCATGAGCATCCGTGGCCAGCACATGGACGGCATCGTGTTCGAGCAGCCAGTGGGCGGCGCGGCGTACGCGTTCTCCCCAGAATCCAGTGAGCGCGGAACCCGTCATCTGGATCACGCAACCCTGCTCGGCCCACTCCACCACGCGCTGCGGGCTCTCCCGCAGAATCGGGTTACGTTCGGGATGAGTGATGATCGCGGTGATGCCGCGATCGCCGAGCTGCATGAAACAGTCAGTCGTTTGCTGCGGCACGCTGTAATTGCTCAGCTCGACCAGCATGTAGTGCGTGCCTTCGATGGCGTAGCGGGCGGGGTTGGCCAGCACATCCTGCAGATTATCGTAGGAGAGATGGAAGTCGCATCCCAGGCTGAGCTTGAGCGCATCGCCCATGAGTCCCTGCAGGTGAGCGACTAGTCCCTGAAGATAAGTGCGATCGTAGTGGTAGCGGTCGTTGGCATGCGGGGCGGCGACCTGGTGCGTGATGCCATCGGCGGCGGCCATGCGGCACATGGCGACGGAGGTTTCCCAGGACTTGGAGCCGTCGTCTACTTCCGGAAGAATGTGGGAATGAATGTCGACCACGATTGTAGAAACCCAAGCGCGCGCCGGCAGTTGCGCCCTTGGTTTGATTTAAGCAGATTCGCGGGGAAAGAGAAAGCGGAGTTCAAGGTCGAGAGCTCTTAACCGCGAAGGGCGCGAAGAAAATCCGCAAAGATCGCGAGGTTGGACCATCTCATGGATTTCTTCGCGTTCTTTGCTGCTCTTCTCTGCGTGCTTTGCGGTTAAAGGCTTTCGCGGCGCTAGGAGTATCTCTCGCGAATGAAATCGGCAATTCCCGCGTAAGCGGTGGTCAGCGTCCTTTCATCGGGCAGGAAGACGATGCGGAAGTGCTGGGTGCCGGGCTTCTGGCCGAAGCCGGAGCCGTGGACGACCATGACGTGCTTCTGGCGGATGAGTTCCTTCACGAAGACTTCATCGCTTTCGGGAATGTCGATGCGCGGGAAGGCGTAGAACGCGCCGCGAGGTGCGACGCAGCTCACGCGCGGGGTTGCCTGACACCACTTCTGAGTCAGATCGCGGCGGGAGCGCAGCCTGTGCTGCACTTCGACGAGGTGATCCTGCGGGCCTTCGAGCGCGGGCTTGATGGCGTATTGCTCGGGATGGTTGGCGCAAAGGCGCGCGCGCAGCAGACGGTGAATGCCTTCCGTGTAAGGTTTCACTGCTGCCGCATCTCCGGAGACGATACCCCAGCCGATGCGCCATCCGGGGACGAGATAGTTCTTCGACATGCCGCCGAAGGTGATGCAAGGGACGTCAGGCGCGACGGCGGCGAAGGCGATGTGAGGCGTGTCTTCGAGTATGAGCTTGTCGTAAATTTCGTCGGCGAAGACAACCAGGTTGTGACGGCGCGCCAGTTCGGCGATTTGCTCGAGCATTTGCCGCGAGCACAAAGATCCCGTGGGATTGTTGGGATTAATCAGCACGATGCCGCGAGTGTGTGGCGTGAGCTTGCGTTCGATATCGGCGAGTTCGGGCTGCCAGGCGTCGTCTTCGTTGAGGTCGTAGGCGTTGAGGGCGATGCCCAGCTTGCACAGGACGGCCGAGTAAAGCGGATAGTCGGGCTTCGGCGTGAGAATGTCCTCGCCGGGGTTCACCAACGCGCTGATGCAGAGATCGACCGTTTCGCTCACGCCGGAGGTGACGAACACGTCCCGTACGGTAGTGATGCCCTTGCGCGCGGCTTCGCCTCGAATCGCCTCGATCGCCTCAGGGATTCCGGGAGACGGAGCGTAGCCGTTCTTGCCATCGCGCATGGCTTTGTAGACGGCTTCGATGATGTGCGGGGGAGTTTGGAAATCGAAGTTGAGCGGATCGCCAACGTTGAGCGGCAGAACTTTGTGTCCCTGAGCTGTGACTTCATCGGCGACGCAAGCCAGGTCGCGAATGGCGTAGCGTACGTTGTCGAGACGCTTGGCGGCCGTGACTTCGCGGGCTTGGGTGACGGGCATAGGGAAATTCTAAACGCAGAGGACACCGAGGGTGCAGGGAAATCCGATGCCGAGCCGGTCTTTGCCCGGTTTAGTCAGACCCTAGCAGTGCCTTGATCAGGTTGGGACCGTTGGGGCTGCCCCAGCCGGTCACCAGGTCGTAGCCTTTTACCGCCGAGTACCTGCCGTTGTTGCCGCTGGTGATGTCGTGGAAGTCGCTGCCATAAGTCGATCCCGTGCCGATGGCATAGAGAGCCGGGTTGAGGAACCCGACGGTCGTTCCGCCGTTGGCGAGGGATTGCTGATTGATCATCGCCATAAGACCGGCCCATAGAGGCGCGGCATAACTGGTTCCACCGCCCTGCGACTTGCATATCCCCTGGGCACAGACGTATTGGCTGGCATTCGATTCCGAGGCGACATCCGGGATGTTGCGCAGGGTCTTTGACCCATGATTGGAGGTCGTAATGACGCCGGCCAGTTGTTGATAGCTGGGAATGGCGACGTTGTTCTTGGAGGGCATACCCGCGCTACCTGGCCAGCCCGTCTCCGATTCCCAAGCCCCCCCCGCGCTTTTTGTGGTTAGAATTGTTCCACCGACAGCGGTGACGTAGGGATCATCCGCCGGCCAGACTTCGGCGGCGGCAGTTGCGGCGCCCTGATCGCCGGTTGCGACGAATATGGTCTGACCTTGCGCCACCATCTCCTCGAAGATCGGGTCGAGGGTGCTCTCATTGGCCTTCCATCCCCAGGAGCAGCTCAGTTGTTTGGAAGTATTGTCGGCGGCCATCTGGTTAAAGATGGAGACATTATTGTTTCCCACATAAACGACGAGCTGACTGAGGCCGGGCGCCATCGAAATGGCCTGCTCAATATCGAGAGCTTGTTCGACATCACTACACGATGCCGGAGGGCAGGTCACCCTCACTCCATTGATTGAAACGTTCTTTATCGGGACGCTGAGCGTCTGATGGGCGTTCCTGAAGTAAGTATTGATGTCGCTCATCTGGTATCCGCCATATTCAAAAAGGCCGAGGGACTGCCCCGCTCCGTTCAGCGATCCCGAGCCGTAATAGGCCGTTCGCAGGTCGCTTCCCAGGAACGAGCCGCTCGGCCCGGATCCCGTAGCTTTGGCTGACTTCGCGGAAGACACGATGTTCTTGGCGTGCGGCACAGAGAAGTTATCCAAGCCGGTAATGTGCAACAGAGGCACGTCGAGGTCGGGCAGGGGCTCGCGGTCTGGACCGTAGAATGTGCGACTCTCCGTGGGATGCTGATAGACGCCGAGGGTCACGTGGAAGGCGTTCTCAATGTTTGCCGCCGGGCCTTCGACATCGATGACCATGCGGTTGGCGGCGGTCTCGATCACGGCCAGGCCATTCGCTTGGGCGAAACGGAGCACGGCCGCGTGGTCAGTTTCGGCGGGACCGAACCTTTCGGCGAACTCCTGCACGCTGAGATACTTGTGGTAGCTGGGGCTTTGGGGATCGTAAAGCTGCTGCAACAGATCACCGAGCTCCGCCTCGTTCCGCAGAGGCAAAGAGATGGCCAGGCTTAAGCGCTGAGTGCTGGGGAGGTGACCGACCAGCGGCGCCACTCCGCTGGCGACTGCCTCGGGAACATGGCTGGTCAGGACGGGGCGCTGCTCGGCCTGAGCCGTGGTTGCAGCGAATAAAAGCGTGGATGCGCACAATGCCGCAGCCAGCCGCTGCCAGGTAGGAACCGCTGACATCTTCTTCATTTGAACATCTCCGGACTGCGCCTGGTACTTTACAACCGGATGGGTTGGCAAGCAAGCGGACGTTAGTCCCTAGCTGAAACTGCCTTGCACTGGTTCTTGAAAAGTGGGCGAGTATCTTCTTACTCCATTATGTTTTAGCCCACTCAGTCCGGGCGATCGATTTGGGCTTTCTGCAGCTTGTCGGAATAATCCACATAGACGGACTTCCATTCCGTATAGAAGTCAATCGCGCCGATGCCGCCTTCGCGGTGGCCGTTGCCGGTGGCCTTGGTGCCGCCGAAGGGCAGGTGCACTTCGGCGCCGATTGTGGGCGCGTTGATGTAGGTGATGCCGGCGTAGAGGTCGCGAATGGCGGCGAAGGCCT
>OCZU010000556.1_pt1 | contig 25531 bp, 16 predicted proteins | sample 1539001 | NCBI WGS metagenome assembly OCZU01 (sample SAMEA3539306, study PRJEB22396) | soil metagenome | biome: tundra; feature: field; material: soil | place: USA | collected 2010-05 | depth 0.15 m | reverse complement strand
TCCGAAGGAGCTAATCATGACAACGGCTGAAATGCTGGCCGACGCCCTCGGCAGGATCCGTGAGGTTGTCCACGAGGTGGTCAATGGCCTGACGCCTGAGCAGCTCGCGCATCAGCCGCAGCCGTCGGCGAACTCGATCGCGTGGCTGATCTGGCATCTGACCAGGGTCCAGGACGATCACCTGGCCGGGGCGGCTGGTGTCGAGCAGGTCTGGACCTCCGGCGGCTGGGCACGGCGGTTCGGCCTGCCGTTCGACGACGCCGCGCATGGATACGGGCAGGGGCCGGATGAGGTCGCCGCGGTCCGAGTCGAGTCCGGTGACCTGCTCACTGGCTATCACGACGCTGTCTGTCGGGCATCGGTCAGCTTCGTGGCGGACCTTGCCGAAGCTGACCTGGACCGGATCGTTGACGAGCGCTGGGATCCGCCGGTGTCGCTCGGGGTCAGGCTGGTCAGCGTGCTCGCCGACGACTTGCAGCACGCGGGCCAGGCGGCCTCCTCCGCGGCCTGATCACCGGGTGATCACCGGCTGATCACCGGCCAGATTAACCGGCCGGCACCACTTGAGCTGGGCGATAGACTCCGGCCTATGTTTCCTGCCCTGCCGGATAAGCCAGATGCTGACTCGCTGGAGCGCGCGATCCTCGATTTCTGGGATCGCAAGGACACCTTCGCGAAGGTGCGCGCCAGCACTGCCGACGGGCCCAGGTTCAGCTTCATTGACGGGCCGGTCACGGCCAACAAGACACTCGGAGTGCACACAGCCTGGGGCCGGACCCTGAAGGACGTCTTCCAGCGCTACAAGGCGCTGCGCGGATTTGCGCAGCGGTACCAGAACGGCTTTGACTGCCAGGGCCTGTGGATCGAGGTCGGCGTCGAGCGCGAGCTGGGCCTGAACTCCAAGCGCGAGATCGAGGAGTACGGCCTGGAGGCGTTCGCCACCAAGTGCCGCGAGGCCGTTGAGAAGTCGGCCAGTGAGCTGATTGCCGGATCGGTCAGGCTTGGCCAGTGGATGGACTGGGGCGCGGACTACTACACGTTCTCTGACACCAACATCGAGTACGTATGGAAGTTCCTGCGCGTGGTCCACGAGCGGGGCTGGCTGTACATGGGCCACCGGCCGACCGAGTGGTGCCCGCGATGCGGTACCTCGATCTCGGCACACGAGCTGGTCGGCAGCTATGTCGACCGCGCCGATCCTTCGCTCTTCGTCCGCTTCCCGCTGCTGGACCGGCCGGGCGAGGCGCTGGTGATCTGGACCACCACGCCCTGGACGCTGCCGGCCAACGTGGCTGCCGCAGTCCGGCCCGATGCCGAATACGGCCGCGAGGATAACGGGGACTGGGTGGCGGTGCAGCGCGGCGAAGGCCGGACCTTCACCGAGGTGCTGCCCGGGTCCGCCCTGGTGGGCTGGCGGTACAGCGGACCGTTCGACGACCTGCCCCCTGGGGCCGGAGTCGAGCACCGGGTGCTCGGCTGGGACGAGGTGTCGATGGAAGATGGCACCGGCATCGTGCATATCGCGCCTGGCTGCGGATCAGAGGACTTCGACCTGGGCCGAGCCAACAACCTGCCGGTGCTGGCCCCGGTGGATGAGTCCGGCCGGTTCTACCCGGAGTACGGCTGGCTGGCCGGCCTGGCGACGTCCGAGGTGGCCGACCGGGTGGTTGCGCACCTGCGCGAGCGCTCGCTGCTGGTGCATGCGGGCGAGATCACGCACCGCTACCCCGAGTGCTGGCGATGCCATACACCGCTGATCTTCCGGGTCTCCGACGACTGGTTCATCTCCGTCGACCAGGTCCGCGAGCCGATGCGTGAGGCGAACCGCGGGGTCGAGTGGACCCCCGCCTATATGGGCAGCCGGATGGACGACTGGCTGGTCAACATGTCGGACTGGAATATCTCGCGGCGGCGGTACTACGGCCTGCCGCTGCCCTTTTACCCATGTCCTTGCGGTCTGGTGAACGTGATCGGCTCCCGCGCGGAGCTAGCCGAGCGGGCGACGACGCCGCTGACCGGGCTGAAGGAGCTGCGACGGCCGTGGATCGACGCGGTGCGGATCCGGTGCGCCGGGTGCGATCGCGAGGTGCAGCGGATTGCCGAGGTCGGCGACGTCTGGCTGGACGCAGGGATCGTCCCGTTCTCGACGCTGGGCTGGGAGAACCCGCAGTGGGTGGCGCAGGGTTACGCGACGGGTGCGGCGAACGGGCTGACCACGGCTGACCTGCCGGATCACGCCTACTGGGAAGAATGGTTCCCGGCTGACTGGGTCTCGGAGATGCGCGAGCAGATCCGGCTGTGGTTCTATTCACAGCTCTTCATGTCGGTCACGCTGACCGGGCGGGCGCCCTACCGCAAGGTGCTCGGCTACGAGAAGATGCTCGACGAGCATGGCCGCGAGATGCACGGCTCCTGGGGGAACGCGATCTCCGCCGAGGACGCGTTTGCCCGGATGGGCGCTGATGTCATGCGCTGGCAGTACAGCCAGCAGCCGCCGAACCAGAACCTGCTGTTCGGATTCGGGCCGGGCAAGGAGATCCAGCGCAAGGTGCTCACGCTGTGGAACAGCGTCTCCTTCTTCGCGAGCTATGCGAACACCTCCGGCTTCACCCCTGACCTAGCCGAGCTTGCCGCCGGACCGGTGGCAAGTCCGGGAACCCGAGCCGAGCTGCAGGTGCTTGACCGCTGGCTGCTCGCGCGGACGGCCAGGCTGATCGCCGACGCTACCAGCGGATACGAGCAGTACCTGACGGTCAATGTGCTGCGCGCGTTCGAGTCCTACCTGGATGACCTGTCGACCTGGTACATCAGGCGGTCCCGCCGCCGGTTCTGGAACAGCGACGAGGCGGCGCTGCGCACATTGTGGACCGGGCTCGTCCAGGCGGTGCGGGTGATCGCGCCGGTCACGCCGTTCCTGTCTGAGCACCTGTGGCAGCTTCTGGTCGTCAGCGTCTGCCCGCAGGCGCCGGAGTCGGTGTTCCTGGCCGGCTGGCCGGAGGCCGGGCAGATTGATGACCGGCTGCTAGCTGATGTCAGCGCGGTCCGGCAGGTCGTCGATCTCGGGCGGCGGGCACGGGCGGCGGCTAAGCTCCGGCTCCGCCAGCCACTGCGCCAACTGGTCGTTGAGGGCGTCGATGGTATCGACAGCTACCTGCGGGAGATCGCTGACGAGCTCAGGGTCAAGGAAGTCGTCGTCCAGCGGATCGAGGCGACCGGCCTGCGCGTGCGGCCGAACTTCCCGGTTGTCGCGCCCCGGCTCGGCCGGGACATGCCGCTGGTCAAGAAGGCGCTCGATGCCGGAGAGTTCACCGAGCTCGACGGTGGCAGATTCGAGGTACTCGGCCACGTGCTTGAGCCAGCTGAGGTCCTGGTGGAGCGGCTGGAGAAGGCCGGCTGGGCGGTGGCATCTGACGACGGGGTGACGGTTGCGCTTGACACCACGCTGGATGACGACCTGGTCAGGGAAGGCCGCGTCTACGAGGTCATCCACCTGGTCAACACGATGCGGAAGGACGCCGGGCTCGGGCTCTCTGACCGGATCACGCTGGCGCTGCCCGCATCGGATCAGGACCTGCTCGGCCACCGGGACTGGATCGCAGCCGAGACATTGGCCGTGTCGGTCGACGCCGGACCGGGCGAGGAGATCGCGCTTGAGCGACGCTGATGCCGTGCGCGACCTTAACCCGTCGGCCGGAGCGGCGTCTGGCCAGTCAGCCCGCCCGGTGCCTCACCGGGCGAGCGGGCCGGGCGGCGTGCCGTTGCGGGATGCTCAACCAGGGCAATCACGCGGCTGGCCATGAACCGGGCGGTCCTGACCGCGGTACCGCTCCTGGTCAGCTCGCTCACCTCGACGAGTCCGCGCCGGTTGACGATCTCAACCCGCCGTCCGGCGCGGGTCGCCACGACGTCATAGGTCCTCGTCACCTCGCCGGCATCGACCACGATCTCGACCCGATCGCCTTTCATGCCGGGCTGCGGGCGGGTAGCGGCGGAACGGTTGCGTATTCGAAAGTCATGTCGAATTAATACCCTGTTTGGGGCGGTCGACTCCCCCGGACCTCAGACTGCGCGACTCGGAAAGGACATGCCATGACCCCTTCGGTGACTGTCATCGCGACTCAGATCATGCTGCCGCTGGCAGTGGCTGCCGTGGCCGTGGTGGGCCAGGTTCAGGCAGGGTCGGTCGCGAAATCGGCCACTAAGGCTCAGATCGCTGGCTCACAGCTGGCCGGGCAGAGCCTGATCGCCCCGCTGCCCGGCCGCGGTCCGGCCAGCCCCGCCCGCACCGCTACGGCAACGGCTACCTGCGCGACATATGCCGCCGAGGCGGGCTGGGTGAACAACGGCTACTTCGGCGGCGACCTGGTCACCGCTATAGCCATCTGCGTGGCCGAGAGCACAGGAGACCCGGAAAGGTATGTCTGCGACGAGAAAGGCAAGGTCGTCGGCCAGGGTGAGTACCCGGTCCACTGCCCGGCCGGAACTACGTCCTATGACCGCGGGTTGTGGCAGCTCAACAGCAAGGCCGCGGCCGCCGTCAGCGACAAGTGCGCATTCAGCCCGCTCTGCAACGCTGAGCAGGCGTATCTCCACTCACAACGCGGCACCTCGTTTGCGCCGTGGTCGTCTTACGATCAGGACACCTACACGCACTACCTGGACCCGGCCCAGATCGTGGTCACGAAGCTGCGCTCAGGCACGGTGACCAGTGCCGAACTCGGTGAGTGCCTGGCCAGGTCGCGATCGGCCGCAGGGGCGAAGGTCGTGCTGGCCAACTGCGGCATCGGCCCGGTGAGCCCGCAGCGGTGGCAGCTCGCCGGTGGCAAGCTCAGGTCCGGTGCCTGGTGCGCCGCGATCGGCTCCGGCTCAGCAAACCCGGGCGTCGTTCTGCGCCGGTGCAGCCGTTCATCTGGCCAGGTCTGGCTGCCGTTCGGCCGCAATGAACTGCGCAACTCGGCCGACCGAAAGTGCCTGACCGATCCGCACGGCACGCTCACCGCTGGCACTGCGCTGGTGGCGGGCAGATGCGCCAACGCCAAGTCGCAGACCTGGTGGCTGCCCTAGCAAGGTAGGTTGCGCTGGTGGCGATAGCGGTACTGGTCCTGGGCATCGTGACCGCAAGCGCAGGCATCAGCCTGCTGGTCGCGGGCGGCTCGGCGGCGCACCGCGCGGCTGGTGCCAAGGATCGCCTGGTTAGCTCGGCGGCGGTCCGGATCACCGATCCGGACCGGCCGCCGCCCATCCCCCGGCCAAGAGTCAGTACCCCTGCCGGTGCGCACCCGCTCCTCGAGTTCAGCCATCCGGCACTCGCGATCACCGGCCTGGCCTGCTGGTTCGCGTACCTGATTGGCCACGACCGATCGGTGGCCTGGATCGCCATCGTGATCTGGGGCATCACCGCCGGCTCCGGGCTTCGCTGGCTGGCCAGCACCATGCTTGCGGCCAGTCGTAGCGGGCCGGTATCTCGCCGGCCGTTCCCGCGCTGGCTCGTGCTGGCGCACGGGCTGGCCGCAGCGGCCGTGTTGTCCCTGGCTCTGCTGACCGCGCTGGCTGTCACGCATAGCTAAGCCTTCGATTTGGCCGTCCAGCCGAGCGGATCCACGCGGCCAGGCAAACCGGCGGGCAAAGCGGCCAGGCAAACCGGCGGGCAAAGCGGCCAGGCAAATCGGCCAGACGTCATCAGGCAGGACTTATTCGTTAGCAGGCCGACGGATCCCCCGATAACCTGACCGAATGCGCCAACTGGTTGGCAAGTTAGGCGAATGGCGGTCCGGCGGGACCGCCGGGACTGGTTACGGAGCGGCGGTTCAGCTGCTCTGGCAGACAAGCCGCCCGCTCACACTAGCCGTAGCGGGCTATGCGGTCGCGGCGTCGGTCCTGCCCAATCTGGTCCTGATCGCTGCGGGCCGCCTGGTCGGTGACATTCCGGCCTCGGCGCGCGGCGGGCTGCACTCGGCGGCCGGGCATCAGCTAATTACGGCGCTCACTGTCACGGGAATCGCCTATGCGGCGGCGTTGCTGCTCGGCCCGGCCCAGTCGGTGCTCAGCTCGGTGGTGAAATGGCGGCTCATCTACCGGACCCAAGACCGGCTGATGACCGCAGTCGGCCGGCCAGCCGGGATCGCGCACCTTGAAGACCCGAAGGTGCTCGACGACCTGGCGGTTGCCCAGGGCCAGCTGGTTAACCGGCGGCCGGCGGACGCGCCGATGACGCTCGCGCTGGTGGCGAGCAACCGGGTCAGCGGCCTGCTTGCCTGCGCGGTGCTGGCGTCGTGGCGATGGTGGCTGGGCCTGGGCATGCTGGTCATGTGGATTGCTATCCGCCGGCCTCAGCTCAAGCTGATCAGGGAACAGGCGGCGTTGTACGCCGGCGGCTCCGAGGTCCTGCGCCGGGCCTGGTACCTGCAGCGGCTGGCAGCCACTGCGCCCGCGGCCAAGGAATCCAGGGTGTTCGGCCTCGGCGGCTGGCTGGTCGAGCGCTATCGCGCGCAGTGGCTGCTCGGCATGACCGGTCCCTGGTCCGTGCTGAGACGGCTGGACCAGAAAGTAGTTGTGCTAGCCGGACCCGTGCTCGCGGCCTTCGCGATCGCGTGCGGATACCTCGGCCTCGCCGCGTATCACCGGCAGATCAGTCTCGGCACGCTAGCTGTCATGCTGCCGATGCTGGCCGCGACCACGCCGGCTGGCGACATCTCCTGGGATGACGTGGATCTTGCCTGGATGCTGCAGGGGCTGCCCAGAGCGAGCCAGCTAGAGGCCGAGCTGGCGCCGCCGGAAGAAGACCTGTCCGGCGCTCTGCCCGGTGCCGGGCTGCCCGTCCGTGAGGTCAGCTTCGAGCAGGTGCGCTTCCGCTACCCGGGCGGTGACCGTGATGTCTTCGACGGCCTGGATCTGGTGATCCCCGCGGGCCGGTCCACCGCGCTGGTGGGGATCAACGGTTCCGGCAAGACCACGCTGGTGAAGCTGCTCGCGCGGCTGCACGATCCGACCGCGGGCCGGATCCGGGTGGACGGGGTGGACTTGTCCCAGCTGCGGCCCGCCGACTGGCAGCGGCAGGTGGCCGTTGTCTTCCAGGACTTCGCGCATTACCCGCTCACATTCAGGGAGAACATTGGTTTCGGGGCGCCCGAGTACCTGGACGACCTGGCCGGGATTGGCGCGGCAATCGGCCTGGCCGGGGCCGGCGGCGTAGTCTCCTTGCTCCCGGCCGGTCTGGAGACCGTGCTGTCCCGCGGCTATACGGGCGGCGTAGACCTCTCCGGCGGGCAGTGGCAGCGAGTCGCGCTGGCCCGGGCGCTCTTCGCGGTTCGGCACGGCGCGACGATCCTGATTCTCGACGAACCGACCGCCTGGCTGGACGCGCGCGGCGAAGCCGACTTCTTCGACCGGTTCCTTGAGATCACCGAAGGCACCACCACGCTGATCATCTCGCACAGATTCTCGACGGTCCGACGCGCCGACCACATCTGCGTGCTCGATAACGGGCGGGTTCTCGAACAGGGCAATCACGAGACCCTGCTACGTGCCGGAAGCCGGTACGCAGAGCTGTTCCGCCTGCAGGCGGTGCGATTCAGCGATAACGGTGCGAACGGCGAGCATGGAGAGTCCGAGCCGTGAACGGCGGGAAGGCATCGGCCTGGGGCCGGGGAACGATCCGCTGGCGGGTCTGGAAATCCATTGTCGGCTGGGGCTGGCGGGCCGCGCCTGGCTGGACGGCGTACACCGCGGTCCTGCTAGTCGCTGGCGGGGTCTGCTCAGTGCTGTATCCGGTTGGCTTCGCGCTGATCATCAATGCCGCGCTCGGGCATCAGCTGGCGCACCTCGTGCTCGGCGTGGCTGGCGTCGTCGTGCTGTACACCGTGGCCTGGGCACTGGCGATGCTTGCCGGCACCGCGGGCAGCGTCCTGTCCGACTGGGTGACGTTCTACCTGTCCGCGCGGATCGCGGAGCAGGTCAACGCCGTCAGCGGGGTCGAGCATCTGGAGCGTCCCAGCTACCTGACCGAGCTTGACCTGCTCGATCAGAATCGTCACCTGCTCGGTAATGGGCCGCGCCAGATCCTGCTGGTGATACAGGTTCTGGTCCGGACCGCCGGCATCGTCGTGATCCTTGCCGTGATCTTCCCGCCGCTGGCCGTGCTGCCGCTGTGCGCGATCGCCCCGGTTGCTGGTGAGCGCCTCTCCGTATGGTTCAGGCAGCGCGCCGACGAGCGTCTCGCAGCTGACCGGAGGCTAGCCGACGAGTTGTTCGCGCTGGCCACCTCGGCGGGGCCGGCCAAGGAACTGCGCGTCTTCGGAGCCTCGGGCCCGCTGCAGAGCCGGCACCGGGCACTAGCCCGGCGGGTGAACAAGGTCACCACCAGGGCCGCCGTCGCCGGGGGCATCTTCGGGGCGGCTGGCTGGCTGATCTTCGCCGCCGGATTTGTCGCCGGGATCGCGGTCGTGGCGGTCCGGGCTGCGCACGGCACCGCGAGCGCCGGTCAGGTAGTCCTCGCCGTGACGCTCATCCAGCGAGCTCAGCTGCAGGTCGGCCAGGCAGCGGCCGCTGTGGGCCAGTTGCTCACGACGGCGCGGACGGCCCGGCGGTTGCTGTGGCTGGAGGACTACGCGGCTGCGGACCGCCCGACGACGCTCAGCCGGGTCACGGCGCCGGCCACGCTCAGCCGCGGCATCACCCTGCGGCAGGTCAGCTTCGGATACCCGCCGGATGGCGCCACCGTGCTCGATCAGGTTGACCTGCATCTGCCGGCCGGCTCGGCCGTCGCGCTGGTCGGCGAGAACGGCGCGGGCAAGACCACCCTGGTGAAGCTGCTCACTGGCATGTACCAGCCGGTGTCGGGCCAGATCCTGCTCGAAGGAACTCCGTTCACCGAGCTCGACATAGCGTCCTGGCGGGAGCGGATCGCGGCTGCCTTCCAGGACTGCATGCGATTTGAGCTGCTGGCGGGCCAGACCGTCGGGGTGGGCGACCTGCCCCGCATCGATGACGATCACGCCTTGCGCCAGGCGCTGCACCGTGCCGATGCGACAGATGTCGCCAGCGGTCTGCCAGCAGGCCTGCGCACTCCCCTGGGCCGGTCGTTCACTGGTGGTCAGGAACTGTCGGGCGGCCAGTGGCAGCGGCTGGCCCTGGCTCGCGGCATGATGCGGAACGCACCGTTGCTGCTCATTCTTGATGAGCCCACGGCCAGCCTGGATGCGATTACCGAGGCTGCGATCACCGAGCGTTATCTGGTGGCGCGCGATCTGGCGAGCCGGAACGGAGCGATCACGCTGCTGGTGTCGCATCGGTTCTCCACGGTGCGGATGGCGGACCTGATCGTGGTCCTGGACCAAGGCAAGATCGCCGAGTTCGGCGATCACGCTGCCCTGATCCGCGCCGGAGGCATGTATGCCGAGCTATTCGAGCTGCAAGCGCGGTCATATCGATGAGCAGGCGCGGCGAGATCGCGGAACGGGCAGCGGAGAGGTTCTGCCGCGGGCCGTCAGTCTGACGCGATCACCTGCCGGCCGGCATCGGCGACGGACGTAATGCCGGTGAGCGCCATCGAGACATCGAGTTCCTTGCGGATGATCTCGATCGCCTTGGCGACGCCAGCCTGGCCGCCGGCCCCGAGACCGTACAGGAACGCGCGACCTATCAGGCACGACCGGGCACCGAGCGCGAGTGCGCGCAGCACATCCTGGCCGGATCGGATGCCGCTGTCGAACAGCACCTCGATCTCGGAGCCGACCGCGTCGGCGACTGCGGGCAGCGCGGAGATTGCCGACGGCGCGCCATCGAGCTGGCGTCCGCCATGGTTGGACACCACAATCGCGGCCGCGCCGAGCTGGCTGGCGATCCTGGCGTCCTCCGGGTCGGCGATCCCCTTGAGGATGATCTTGCCAGGCCAGATGCCGCGCACCCACTCAATGTCCGACCAGTTCAGCGTGGGGTCGAACTGCGCATTGGTCCACAGCGCCACCGAGGTCAGCTTCTCGGTGCCGGGAATATGACCGACCAGGTTGCCGAATGTCCTGCGCTTGCCGCGCAGCACGCTTACTGCCCAGGAGGGCCGGGCGGCAATGCTGGCCAGGTTCCTGGCAGTAATCCTGGGCGGCACGGATATGCCGTTCTTGATATCGCAATTGCGCTGGCCGAGCATGTTCAGGTCGAGGGTAATCACTATCGCACTGCACTTGGCCGCGATCACCCGCTCGATCATCTCGCGTACGAAACCCCGGTCGCGCATCATATAGAGCTGGAACCAGAATGGCTTCTCGACAGCGGCGGCGACGTCCTCGAGCGAGCAGATCGACATGGTGCTCAGGCAGAACGGGATCCCGGCCTGCTGGGCGGCCCGGCCGGCCAGAATCTCGCCGTCACCGAACTGCATGCCGCACAGCCCGATCGGGGCCAGCGCCAGCGGCAGCGTGGCCGGCTCGCCGACGATGGTCGTGGACAGATCCCGCTGCCCGACGTCAATCCCAACCCGCTGGCGCAGCCTGACCGCGTCGAGGTCGGCCCGGTTAGCCCGCAACGTCGACTGCGTGTAGGAGCCGTGGTCCGCGTACTGGAAGAACGCCCGCGGCACCCGGCGCCGCGCCCTTTCCCGCAGGTCTTCAATGCAAGTGACATTGTCCATCGACGAGTTCCCGAACACGGCATTCCTCTCGCGTGGCCGCCAGCACCGCAGACCACCTTACCGCCGCCATCTTCGCCCGTTACCTGGTGGATTGTCGAGAGATCAGCCCTCCCCGACGATGCCAGCTGGCGCGGACATAGGATGCGGGGGTAACGGCTGGTACGGTGACTTCCGGCTATCCTGGGGGCATTGGAGTCGGTATGACGGAAACAGAGTGGATGAACGCGGGCGCGAACGACTCGGGAAGCACGGACGTTGATCTGCAGACCGACCGGCCGCACCCGGCGCGAGTCTACGACTACCTGCTTGGCGGCAAGGACAACTACGCAGCCGACCGGGCCGCGGCCGAGGCGGGCATGAAGGCCAACCCCAATGGGCGGATCCCGCCCAGGGAAAACCGTGCCTTCATGCACCGGGTCGTGCGCTACCTCACCCGCGAGGCGGGAATCACTCAGTTCCTGGATATCGGTACCGGCATCCCCACCTCGCCGAACGTGCACGAAGTGGCGCAGGCAGCTGATCCGCGAGCGCGGATCGTGTACGTCGACAATGATCCGATCGTGCTTGTCCACGCCAGGGCGCTGCTCACCAGCGGCCCGGAAGGCAAGACCGCCTATATTGCCGCGGACATGCGCGGCATCGATACGATCCTCAGCGCCCCGGACCTGCGACGGACGCTGGATCTGAGCCAGCCGGTCGCGCTGCTGCTGATGGCGATCATGCACTTCGTTCCCGACTCCGACGACCCGTATGACCTGGCCAGCCGGCTGCTCGCCGAGCTGCCGTCCGGCAGTTACCTGGCGCTGTCGCACCTGACCGGCGACTTCGACCCGGTGGCGTGGGAAGGGGTTGCCGCGATATATCGGCGCAGCGGCGTGACCATGCAGGTTCGCTCCCGCCCGGAGATCGAGCGGTTCTTCGCCGGCCTGGACCTGATCGATCCCGGTGTCGTGTCGCTGCCGCACTGGCAGCCCGATGACGACGCCGATCCGGCGATCCAGCCAAGCGACGAGGCAGTCTCCGTCTACGGCGGCGTGGCCCGCAAACCGTAGCCGTCCATACCGGCGCCAGGAGGACTCCGCTGCGGCTGCAGGCACGGCCGAAGACCAGTCAGGGAGGATCGTGGCTAGGAGCCAGAGGAATCATTCCGAGCTGCCTGCACCGCTGGTCAGCCCGTTGCGGCATCCGATCAGGTGGCTCGGCCTGACGTCCTTGTCCGTCATTGCCGCCATCGTGGTCGCCCACATCGGGTCGCTGGATATCACCGGCCTGTACTACGCGCTGTTCGAGTGGAACGCGCGCATGACCGCGTGGTGGCACTCGTTCATATCGGACGCCAACCTGCGCCACGCCATCCGGGATGTAGCCGAGGGCTTCTACGGCGGAGCTATCGCCCAGCAACTCCTCTGGAATGCCTTCAGAAGACACCGGATCAGATACCTGACTAAGCCCATGAACCGGCTCGACCAGATCGAGGACCGCTTGCGCATCCCGAACCTGCGGAGCAAGCGGGAACTGTCCTTCTGGCAGATTCCATGCGCGCTGCTGCTGTGGGCGCCGCTGTATGGCTCAGTCGGCTTCGCTGTTGCGTACATCCTCGACGCCGTCATCCGCCATGACATCGCGGTCTTGCAGCACACCGTCACCACCCTCGGCCCGCATGCATCACTGTGGCAGCGAACTCAGGCGATCGACACGTCGAACTGGGACAAGAAAGTGATGGGCTTCGCGGCGTCGTTCTTCTTCGGGCGCAGGCCGCTGCGCAAGGTATTCGACGGCGTCCAGTTGTGGTTCGCTGAGCGGCATGTGGCGAGCGGGAGGCCGGGCCACTGGTACTACCCGCCGACATTCCGTGCCCGGTGCAATGACATCACCGCACAGGTGCAGGCGGGCCTCGTCATCTCGCCCGACAGGCACGGAGCGCTGCAGGCGGCGCTCTTGGCGTCAGCCCTGGTCCCCGTCATCGTCTTCGCTGGGCTCGGGTACTACGTCCTGACGTTCGTCGCTGCCTGACAACAGACGGGCTCACCGGTGCGGATCCACCGCCCGCTCGTGGTCCCGGTGGGCCTTCTCCATCGCCTCATCGGTCGGCAGGAGGGTGGCAGGTGGCTGCGGCAGCAGGTACGTTGAGCACCTGCTGAGCATCCCCGCGCCGAAAACGCTTGCGGACGGGGCAAAGCGCAGCGGCGGGCGACGATTGCCGGCGCACCTGCAGCCCGGCGGGGAAGACAGAGATGGCAACCACTGGCGTGGCGGTCGTGACCGGGGCCGGATCTGGCCTGGGCAGGTGCATCGCTCAAAGCCTGCTGGCCGCCGGATGGCAGGTCGCCGCCGCCGGCCGCCGCGATCGCGAGCTGCGCGAGACGGTGGCCTCGGCCCCGGCGCCGCAGGAGTCGGGACTGGCCGTTCCCACCGACCTCCGAGTGCCAGAATCCGTCGCAGCGCTGTTCGAGACGGTCGGCAGGCGGTGGGGCCGCGTCGATCTGCTCGTCAACAACGCGGGTGTCCTGGGTCCTGCGGGCGCGGTGGACGAGATCTCCTGGCAAGACTGGCAGCAGGTAGTAGATACCAATCTCACCGGTGCGTTCCTGTGCGCCCACCACGCCGTGCGGATGATGAAAGCGCAGAGTCCCCGCGGCGGGCGGATCATCAACAACGGCTCGGTGTCCGCGCACAGCCCGCGCCCCGGCAGCGTCGGCTATACCGCCACCAAGCACGCGATCACCGGACTGACGAAGTCCCTGTCCCTGGACGGCCGGGAGTTCGACATCGCCTGCGGCCAGATCGACATCGGCAACGCCGCTACCGACCTGACCCAGGGCATCAGCCGCGGCGCGCGGCAGGCAAACGGCTCTGTGGTTCCCGAGCCGACCTTCGATGCTCAGTACGTGGCCGACGCGGTGCTCTATATGGCAGCGCTGCCGCTAGACGCCAACGTGCAGTTCCTGACCATCACCGCCACCAAAATGCCCTTCATCGGCAGGGGATGAGACACGGCCGGTGCAGCCGGCCGCCCAGGCACCGCGCGGTGACGGCGGTCACCCCCAGGCGTTCGCGGCGGACGTGGCGGCCACGGCCCGCAGCGTTCCGCTCGTGCGCTGCGGCGCGGCCGGACCCAGCGGCCCGGTCCGCGCAACCGCGACCGCGGCGCCTGCCTCGCCGTTGATTCACTTTTTGTTCACTCGCAAGTCGGATTCAAGTCGCCTGATCGAGGTACGTTCTGCCCTATCGGCGGAAGAGGCCACGGGGATCAATCTCGCTGGCGGCACCGGGAAGCGGCCGCTCGCGGGGTGGAAGGAACGCTGATGGCGGATACCCGGTCAGCAAACTTGATCACCGCGCTCGACGATGCTCCGCTCAGCAGGTTCCACCTGCGCGCGGCGCTCGTTTCGGGGATGGGGTTCTTCACCGACGCCTATGACCTGTTCGTGATCGGGATCGCGGCCACGCTGATCAAACAGCAGTGGAATCTGTCCGCCGACCGGCTGGCGCTGCTGAACGCTACGATGCTCGGGGCTGCCTGCCTCGGCGCGCTGATCTGCGGCAGGCTGGCCGACCTGTTTGGGCGAAAGCGCGTGTACTGGCTGGTGGCGGCCATCATGGTCGTCGCGGCCATCGGCTCGGCAATCGCGCCGTCCTACTGGGTGCTGATCGGCTTCCGGTTCCTGCTCGGGCTCGGCGTCGGCGGCGACTACCCGGTGAGCGCGGTCCTGATGACCGAGTACGCGAACCGCGATAACCGTGGCAAGCTGGTCGGACTGGTCTTCTCCACTCAGGCGCTGGGCTTGGTCGTCGGGCCGCTGGTCGCACTGACGCTACTCGGTGCGGGCACTGGTACCGGCTTGACCTGGCGGATCCTGCTCGGTCTTGGCGCAGTGCCGGCGGCGGCCGTGGTCTACCTGCGGCGCCGGATGCCGGAGTCACCCCGGTTCCAGGCTCAGATTCAGGGCCGCGCGGAGACAGCCGCGAGCCAGATGTCGGAGTTCAGCGGCGGCACGATGCAGGCCGACCCGGCTGCAGTGCAGCAGCAACATATGGGCCTGCGAGCGTTCCTGACCAACCGGCGGTTCCTGGTCCTGCTGGCCGGCACGGCTGGAAGCTGGTTCCTGCTCGACTACGCCTACTACGGGAACACCATCTCCACTCCGCAGATCCTCAAGCTGGTCTCGCCGGGTGCCTCGACCATGACGACGATCGCGATCCAGCTGGCGATCTTCGTGGTGGCGGCAGTTCCCGGCTACGCCCTCGCCATCGCGCGGATGGACCGGATCGGCCACCGCCGCCTGCAGCTGAGCGGGTTCGCGATGATGGCGCTCTGTTTCGCCGTGCTCGCCCTGGTTCCCGGCATGACTACCGTCGTGCTTCCCTTTGTGCTCGTTTATGGAATTAGCTATTTCTTTACCGAATTCGGGCCGAACATGACCACCTTCGTGATGCCTGGCGAGCTGTACCCGGTCGCGATGCGGGCTACCGGGCACGGCATCTCGGCCGGCATCGGCAAGTTCGGCGCCTTCGTGGGCGTGTTCCTCTTCCCGGTGCTCGCGCAGTCGCTCGGCTTGCGCGGCACGCTGCTGCTGACCGCCGGCGTATCCGCGCTGGGCGGATTGCTCACTCTCGTCCTGCCCGAGCCCGCGGGCCGAAGCCTGGATGACATCTGCGGCCCTGGTGACCTCGTCCCGGTCGTCGAGCCTGCGCTCGTTCGTGCTGACCCCCAGACCCGCTAGCCGGCCCGGTGCGGTGCTTGCCCGCTCGCAGCGCCTGATCAGGGCCGAAGGCCCGCGCAGGCGGGACCAATGACCGCATCGGAGCCGAGTCCGCGCGGCTTACGCTGGTCCTGCGTGATCTTGAACCGTCTGTGCCAGAGCGGCCGGACGGGAGCGATCTGATCCGGCGGAGGCGTCATGGACAGGCTCAACCCTATGGACGCCCAGTTCGTCGATGCGGAGGACGAGGACAAGCACAGCTCGTTCGCGATCTCCTCGGTTGCGGTGTTCGAGGGCCCGCCGCCGTCCTATGACGAGTTTCTGACGTTTCTCGCCGGACGTCTGCCGCTGGTGCCGCGATACCGCCAGAAGCTTCGCACGATACCGCTCCGCCTCGGGTCACCAGTCTGGGTTGACGACCCGAGCTTCGACCTGCGATATCACGTCCGGCAGACCGCGATCCCGGCACCTGGCGGGGACGAGCAGCTCGCGACGCTGGTGGCGCGCGTCATGAGCCAGCGCCTGGACCGCGACTACCCGCTGTGGGAGTACTGGCTCGTCCAGGGACTTGATGCCGGCCGCTGGGCGGTCATTTCCAAAGTGCACCATTGCATGGTGGACGGCGTGTCCGGCACCGACCTGTACCGCGTGATCTTCGATGCCTCCGCCGAGCCCTCCCCTGCGGTGATCGATGGCGCGACGGTCGATGACCGGGTTGTTGCCGCCGAGCCGTCCGGCCTCTGGCTCGCCGCTCAGGCGGCCCGCGAGATAGCCCTGCTCCCGCTGCACGGAGCCATGGCGCTGACCGGCGCCCTGTCCCGCCCTGGCGAGAGCGCCCGGCAGGCCACCGACACGCTGCGAGGGCTGGCAAACCTGGCCAGGTCCATGCTGCCGGTCACCGGATCCTCGCTGAGCGGGCCGATCGGCCGGCAGCGGCGGTACACCTGGACCCGCGCCTCGCTCGACGATGTCAAGACGATCAAACGGCAGTTCGGCGGGACCGTGAACGACGTCGTCCTGGCCGCGATCAGCAGCGGCTTCCGCGCCCTGCTGCTCTCGCGCGGCGAGCAGCCTGAACCGCACATGCTGCGCTCCCTGATTCCCGTCTCGCTGCGTGCTCCCGGCGAGGAGAACATTTGCGAGAACCGGGTGTCGGCGCTGCTGGCTGACCTGCCCGTCCATGTCGCCGACCCGGTAGAGCGGCTTGCCGCCGTCCGCACTGAGCTGGCCGCCCTGAAGGCGAGCAAGGAAGCAATGGCCGGCGAGGCGATCGTGTCCCTGGCCAGGTACGCGCCGTTCATGATGGCGTCGCTGGGAGTCCGGCTCGCTTACCGGCTGCCGCAGCGCGAGATCGTCACGGTGACGACCAACGTGCCCGGTCCTCGGCAGCCGCTCTACGCGATGGGCCGCAGGCTGGTGGAGATCATCCCCTACGTTCCGATCGCCACGACGCTGCGTACCGGGATCTCGATCTTCACCTACTGCGACAATGTCACCTTCGGGATCACCGGTGACTACGAGAGCACCCCGGACCTGCAAGTGCTGGCGGATGGCATCCAGCACGGCGTCCGAGAGCTCTTGGACGCTGCCCGGGCTGCGCAGCCCGCCTCCCGGCGAAGCGCCCGTGCTGCAGTCCGCGCGAGCGCCTGACCTGGTCGCGGGATCGTCATCGCGAACCCGGGACACGGCACGCGAGGCGCCGACGGCTCCGGCGGAGTCCGTGACGAGAGGAGCGCAATGGGCGGCGACGAGCAGGCCGGGGTTGCCTTTCCGGCGTCGGCTGACGGGCGCAGGAGCACTTCGGCGCTGGGCAGAGCCGTCGTCGCGGACGCGCTGCGCCAGGTGGACCCGGCCGGAGCCGATGCTGCGGAGCGCGAGGCGGACTGGCGCAAGGGCTATCTGGCGCACTTCCGCCGCCTCGTCGAGGCTGGACTGCCAACGGGTGACGCCGCCGTCACCATCGCGCGGGACGGGCTGGACTCGCTGCACCGGCGGATGCGCGCGGTAGCCGCTGATGGTGTTGAGTACGGCCTGGACAGCTTGGCCGCCGAGCCCGCGCACCAGCTCGTCGGCACCTCCACGGTGCGCGGGACCGGCCAGCCCGAGCGCGAGCTCGTGCTGCCCTACCGCGGTGAGCAGCTACGCGGCGGGGCGCTGACGGCCCGGCTGCAGGCGTGGGTGTCGGCCGGCCTGATCGAGCCGTCCTGCGCCGACGCCGTCCGGACCGTCGCGGCGAACCCGGAATGGCTCGGCCTGCCCGGCCGCACCGTCGTCGTGCTCGGCGCGGGCGCCGAGATGGGCCCCCTTCCCGCGCTGCTCAGCTGGGGCGCACGGGTAGCCGGCGTCGACCTGCCCAGCCCTGACGTCTGGGACCGCGTCCTCGCAGTGGCGCGGCGCAGTGGCGGGACGCTTGTCGTCCCCATGGTTTCCGACATCGCGGATAAACGAGGACAGCACCTGGCCGTGCCCGCAGACGAGGCCAGCGCACAGCGGGCCGGCCTGGACGTGATCGGCGCGGTACCCGCCGTCGCCGACTGGATCGCCGGGCTTGACGGCCCGCTGGTTCTCGGCAACTACATCTACGCCGACGGCGCGGCCCACGTGCGCGCCGCTGCCGCCGTGGACGCGCTCACCCTGCGGCTGCAAGCCGGGCGCGACGACATCGCGCTGGCGTTCCTCGCGACCCCGACCGACGTGTTCGCCGTCCCTGCCGATGCGGTCGCGCACTCGGCCCGCGCGCATGCGACCCGGTCGCCTGCGGCGAAGCTCGCTGCCGGTTCGCTGCGGACGCTGTCGCGCGGACGGGTGCTCAGCCGCGCCTACCCACCCGATGCCGATCCCGGTATTAGCGACACCCTGGTGCCGCAGCAGGGCCCGAACTACGCGCTCGCCAAGCGGCTGCAGCGCTGGCGCGCGGTCGTCGCACGGGACGGCGGCGCGACCGTCTCGATGAACGTCGCCCCGCCCACGCGCACTCGCTCTGTGCAGAAGAACCGGGGACTGGCCGCTGCCTATGCCGGTGCGCACCGGTTCGGCGTGGAGATCTTCGAGCCCGCCACGAGTTCGGTGCTGATGGCCGCGCTGCTCGTCCATGACCTGCGCACCGGCGGCGGCCCGGCGCACGCCCACCCCTGGCAGGATGAGGCGCATGCCGCCGCGCACGGCGGGCTGTGGCGGATCGGCTACGCCCCCCGCAGCGCGCTCGGCCTCGCGGCGCTGCTTGGCTACGGCGCGGCGCGGGCATCCTCTTGATGTCCCGCCCGTCGCCGCTCAGATTCGCTCATCCGCTCATCTCATCCGCGCCTGCACGTCGGCGCGGATCTTCGCGGCGCTTGTTACTGGCCAGTAATAGCCTCTCGCCTCGATGTGAGGGACCATCGGCCCTCGCTGGCGCGCGATTGACGGAAATACGGTGAATGTTAAGAGAGGTGGTTGTGCCGTGCTGACGATGACTCCGCAGGTGCAGGCCGGTGCATCTACCGGCCTCGACGCCGAGACGCTCAAGATGACCGTGGATGCGATCAAAGAGTTCGTCGCCAGCGCGATGACGCAGGAGCGACAGCTGCAGCTTGACCACGACGATGTCTGCCCTGAAGACCTGGTCCGGGCGATGTGCAGTGACTCTCTCGGCGTGCACCTGCTGTTCATCCCCGAGGAATACGGCGGGATGGGCGCCGACACCGTCGATGTCTACCGGATCTGCGAGCAGATGGCCCGTCTCGACCTCGGCCTGGCCACCAGCGTCTTCGCCACCTCCCTCGGCAGCGACCCGATCTTCGTCGGCGCCACCGCCGAGCAAAAGCGCACCTGGCTGACCGAGATCGCCGAGCGCGGAATCCTGTACGCCTACGGCGCCACCGAGCCGGAAGCTGGCAGTGACCTCGGCGCACTGAAGACCACGGCGACGCCGGTGGTCCAGGACGGCCAGGTCACCGGATACCGGCTGGCCGGCCGCAAGCAATGGATCAGCAACGGCGGCATCGCCGACAAGTACAGCATCCTGGCCAGGGCGCCGGGCGGGCCGTCGTGGTTCGTCCTTGACCGCGGCACCGAGGGATTTACCCAGAACCGGCCCGAGGACAAGCACGGCATCCGCCTGTCCAACACGGCGGCGCTGTTTCTCGACGACGTTTTCGTGCCGGCCGGCAACCTCATCGGCGGCGTCGAGGGGCAGGGGCTCATGCAAGCCCAGATGGTGTTCGGCTTCACGCGCCTGACGGTCGCGGCATTCGGTCTCGGTGGCGGCTGGTCCGCGCTAGACCGCGCGATCGGGTACTCGACCACGCGCATCCAGGCCGGCGAACCTCTGTCGTGCAAGCAGGGATACACGCACAAGCTCATCGTCCCGCACGCCGTGGCGCTGGAGGCCGCCCGCTCCTTCATCGAGTACACGGCCGCGCGGATCGACGCGGGCGAGGGCCAGAACGGGGCGCTCAACACCGAGGGTGCCATCGCTAAGTACCTCGCGACCGAGGCAGGCAACGTGGCCGCGGACGCCGCCATCCAGGCGCATGGCGGCTATGGCTACACCCGCGATTACCTGGTCGAGAAGATCAAGCGCGACGTCCGCATCACCACGATCTACGAAGGCACATCCGAGATCATGGAGATGACGATCGCGCGCGACCGCTGGCAGCAGCACCTGAAGTCCGGCGGGCACTACTACACCGAGATCGCGTCCGAGCTTCGCGCGCTGCACGCGCGCCACGCTGACGTCGGCGCTGAAGCGGCGGCGCTCGCTTGCGCAGCGCTGGCCAGTGTGCTCGAAGCCTGCCGCGCGGGCCGCCTGACCCGCAGCCAGCACATCCTGCTGCGGCTCGGCGAGCTAGTCGCGTACGCCGAGTGCGCGGGTACTTTCGCGTCACGCGCTGCCGCGGCACTCGATGGCACCCTTCCGGCCAAGGCCGACCATCGGTTCGAGCCGGCAGCGCTGGCGGCAATGAGCCGCGTGTTCGCCCGTGATGCCGCGCACAAGGTGGCCCATGAAGGGTTGCGCTGGGTGCTCGGCGCAAGCCAGAGCACCGACATGACCCCGTTCGAGACCGGCTTGCGCCTAGACGCCGTGCGCGCCGCCCAGGCCGGACTGGTGGCTGATATGGACAGCGTCGCTGACGCACTTTACGGGCGGCCCTTGCGCTCGCCCCCGACACAGGATCGATCGTCATGAACGCTCAGCAGTCGTCGCAGTCGTCGCAGTCTTCGCGCCAGCCCCAGTCAGTGGCCATCGTCGGCATGGGCGCCATCATGCCGCAGGCACCCGATGCGGCGGCGTTCTGGAACAACATCACGCAGGGCCGCTACAGCATCACCGATGTCCCCAAGGACCGGTGGGACCCGGATCTGTATTACGACCCTGACCCGCGGGCGCCTGACAAGACCTACTCGCGGATCGGCGGGTGGGTCGGCGAGTTCCCGTGGGATCCGATCGGATGGCGGCTGCCGATCCCGCCGAAGGTTGGCGACCAGATGGACGACAGCCAGAAGTGGGCTGTTTCCGCGGCGCGCATGGCGCTAGTCGACGCGGGCTGGCCGAACTGGAAGGTGGACCCAGAGCGGGTCGCCGTGGTGATCGGCAACGCGATCGGCGGCGAGAAGCACTACGCGACGAACCTCCGCATCTCACTTCCCGAGTTCACCAGAGAACTCGTCAGGTCGCCCGCGTTCGCCGTGCTGCCGGCCGGCACCCGCGACCTGATCGCCGCCGAGACCTCGCGGTCGTTCCTGAGCCAGTTCCCTGAGATCAACGAGGACACGATGCCGGGCGAGCTCGCCAGCATCCTGGCAGGCCGGATCGCGAACCTGTTCAACTTCCACGGACCCAGCTTCACCACCGACGCGGCCTGTGCTTCCGCGCTGGCGGCCGTCAGTGCCGCCGCGGAGGGGCTCGTCGACGGCCAGTTCGACGCTGCGGTCGTCGGTGGTGTGGACCGCAATATGAACGTCGCCGCATTTGTGAAGTTCTGCAAGATCGGAGCGCTCTCCGCGACCGGGACCCGGCCGTTCGATGCCGGAGCTGATGGCTTCGTCATGGCCGAGGGCGCAGCACTGTTCGTCCTGAAGCGGCTCGCCGACGCTGAGCGCGACGGCGACCGGATTTACGCGGTTCTGCTCGGCATCGCCGGGTCGAGCGACGGCAAGGGCAAGGGGATTACCGCCCCCAACCCGGCCGGGCAGCGCCTGGCGATCGAGCGCGCCTGGCGCAACGCCGGCGTCGATCCGTCGACCGCCTCCGCGATCGAAGCACATGGCACGTCGACGCGCGTCGGCGATGCTTCCGAGCTGGAGAGCCTCAACGCCGTCTTCGGCGGGGTCGGCGGGACCCCCGGCTCCATCGCGCTTGGCTCGGTGAAGTCGAACGTCGGCCACCTGAAGAGCGCGGCGGGCGCCGCCGGGCTGCTCAAAATGATCATGGCCCTGCGCGAGAATGTGCTGCCGCCGAGTCTGAACTTCCGCGACCCGAATCCGAACGTCGACTGGGCCGCCTCACCGTTCCGGGTGAACACGGAGCTTCGCGAGTGGCCGCTGCCGCCCTGCGGAGTGCGGCGGGGCGGTGTCAGCTCGTTCGGCTTCGGCGGCACCAACTTCCACGCCGTGCTGCAGGAGTACGTCCCCGGCCGGTTCGACGACGCGAGACCGCGGCTGTCAGCAGGCGCTGACCTGCGGGCGACCGTGGGCGCCGAGATCGCGTTGCCCGGCAGGGCTGGCTCTCGCTCGGCCCAGGGCACCGGCGCACAGGCCGCCGCGGACCCGGGCACGCTCGGGGCCACCGGGCTCAAGGCGCCACTGCGGGGCGCCCTGGTCGTCGGCGGTGACACTGAGGCGGATGTAGCAGCGCAGCTGGCACGGATACGTGACCGGGCTGCGATGGGCGAGGCGCCGCCGCCGCAGCGGCCGGATCCGGCACTGGCCAGGGCCAATGTGCGCGCCGCCATTGACTACGGCGGTGCGGCCGAGCTGGCCGACAAGGCGGCCATGGCGGTCCAGGCGCTGACCGGCGGAGCTGCCGCGATGCGAAAGATACTGCGGGCGCGCGGCATCTTCCTGGGCCACGGCCCCGCGCCCAAGGTCGCCTTCCTCTACACGGGTCAGGGCTCGCAGTACGTCAACATGCTCGACGAGCTGCGCGTGACTGAGCCGATCGTGGCGCAGACGTTCACTGAGGCCGACCAGGTGATGGAACCGCTGCTCGGCAAGCCGCTGACCGATTACATCTTCATCGACCGCACGGACCCGGCCGCGGTCGCGCAGCTCGAGCAGCAGCTGCTGCTGACCGAGATCACCCAGCCTGCTGTGCTGACCGCCGACATCGCCCTGACCAGGCTGCTGAGCGCCTATGGCATTGAGCCCGACATGGTGATGGGCCACAGCCTCGGCGAGTACGGGGCACTCATCGCGGCAGGTGCCCTGTCGTTCGAAGCAGCGCTTGAGGCAGTCAGCGCGCGGGGCCGCGAGATGGCCAGCCTGGAGATCGCCGACCAGGGAGCGATGGCCGCCATCACGGCCCCGCTTGAGGAGATCGAGCGGATCGTCGCTTCGATCGACGGCTACGTGGTGACCGCCAATGTGAACAGCACTCATCAGGCTGTGATCGGTGGCGCCACCGTGGCCGTCGAGCAGGCGATTCTGGCGTTTCAGGCGGCAGGCCGGACGGCCGTGCGCATTCCGGTTAGCCACGCGTTCCATACGTCGATCGTGGCGCCGGTCAGTGAGCCGCTCCGGCGGACGCTAGCGCGGCTGAAGCTGCATGCGCCCACGCTTCCGATCGTGGCCAACGTCGACGGCGAATTCTATCTGGCAGCAGGTCCGGACGCGGCGGGCCGAATGCTGGACGCCCTTGGCCGCCAGGTGGCCTCGCCGGTGCAGTTCGTCAAGGGCCTGAAGACGCTGTACGACGCCGGGGCCCGGGTGTTCGTCGAGGTCGGGCCGAAGCGGGCGCTGCAGGGTTTCGCCGAGGATGTGCTCGGATCGGAGCACGACGATGTCCTCACGCTGTTCACCAACCATCCCAAGAACGGCGACCTGCCCTCATTCAATGCGGCATTGTGCGGCCTGTACGCGGCCGGCCTCGGATTCCCAGCTGCCGAGCCCGCCGAGCCCGCCGAGCCCACGCCAGCGGTGGCTAGCTCGCCAGTCATGGCCAGGCCTGTTCCGCACCTCCCCGCACTCACTGCCACGGGGGCAGTCATGTCTGCTGATCGCTATTCCGAACTCGGCCACCTGCTGGCGGATCTGCTTGAGCGCAGCCGCCACATCCTTGACGACGCTGACGGACCCGCGCCCGCCGGAGGCGCCGTACCGGTGCTGTCCCGCGACCTGCCGCCTCCGATGGAGCCGGTCGTTATCACCGGCGCTGCGCTCGGGCTGCCCGGCGTGGACCGCGTGTTCGACGACGAGAACGTCGCCCGCATCCTGGCCGGCCAGCAGTTCATCGACGTGATACCGCGCCAGATACGCCGTGAGATGGTCGACAAGCACATCACCCGGCTGGTGAAGAGCGATCGCGGAGACCCGGTCTTCGAGACGATCGACGGCGAGGGCGACGTCATCAAGCTGGCGGGCCGGTACCGCCCTCTGGACGCGGTGCAGGAGTTCGGCATCGACCCCGACCGCGACGCCGCGCTCGACTCCTGCACCCGGCTAGCTATCGGCGCCGGCATCGACGCATTGCGTGACGCCGGCATCCCGCTGGTCCGGCACTACCGCACTACCACGCTCGGGACCCAGCTGCCCGGCGCATGGGGCCTGCCCGAGAATCTACGAGACGAGACCGGCGTGGTATTCGCGTCGGCGTTTCCAGGTTATGAGTCGTTCGCGCACGATATTAACTCCTACCACGAGGACCGGTCACGCAGGACCCAGCTCGCGACCCTGGTCGACGTGCGCGGCCGGATGAACGAAACCGACCAGGCGGCCGCCGAAGTGGACCGGCGCATCGCCGAGCTGCAGCATGCGCTGCAAGTCCATCCATTCGCTTTCGACCGCCGCTTCCTGTTCAGGGCGCTGGCGATGGGGCACTCGCAGTTTGCCGAGCTGATTGGCGCCCGCGGCCCCAATACCCAGGTGAACTCTGCCTGCGCGAGCACTGCCGTGGCGATATCCCTCGCCGAGGACTGGATCCGAGCTGGTCGCTGCCGTCGAGTGATCATCGTGTCTGCGGACAACGCGTCCTCGGACACTTTGCTGCCGTGGACTGGGTCGGGGTTCCTGGCCAGCGGCGCGGCAGCGACAGACGACGTCGTGGAGGACGCGGCCCTGCCCTTCGACCGGCGCCGGCACGGGATGATCATCGGCTCTGGTGCCGCATCCCTGGTCATCGAGTCAGCGGAAGCGGCACGGGAACGCGGTATCCGTCCGATCTGCGAGGTGCTCGCAGTCGTGACCGCCAACAGTGCCTTCCATGGCACCCGGCTCGACGTTGAGCACATCGGCCAGGTGATGGAGAAGCTCGTAAGCCAGGCTGAGAGCCGGGGAATCGATCGCCGCGCGATTGCGGGCCAGACCGTGTTCGTCTCCCACGAGACCTATACGCCCGCCCGTGGCGGCAGCGCGTCCGCCGAGGTCAGCGCACTGCGGCGGGTCTTCGGTCCGGCCGCGGATTCGGTCGTCATCACCAATACGAAGGGCTTCACCGGTCACGCCATGGGGGCCGGCATCGAAGAGGTCGTGGCCGTCAAGGCGCTGGAGACCGGGGTCGTCCCGCCGGTCGCCAACTTCCTGGAGATCGATCCCGAGCTCGGCCCGCTGAACTTGTCCCGTGGCGGCGCGTACCCCGTCACCTATGCGCTTCGCCTCGCTGCGGGATTCGGCTCCCAGATCGCGATGACGCTGCTGCGCTGGGCCGCGCCGGCGGACGGCCGCCACCAGGCGCCCAGCGATCTGGGCTTCGCGTATCGGATCGCGGACAAGGCGACCTGGCGCTCGTGGCTGGAGCGGGTGACCGGTCGTCCGGACGCTCGGCTCGAGGTCGTACAGCATCGGCTGCGCGTCACCGACGATGGTCCGGTCAGGGCGTCCGCGGTGCCCGCTCAGCCTGCGGTGCTCGCTCAGCCCGCGCCGACCATCGTGGTGCCGTCACCGGCACGGGCGCCAGCACTACTGCCGGCCCAGGCACCGGCATCACTGCCGGCCCAGGTACCGGCATCACCGCCGGCGCAAGCACCGGCATCACCCTCGGCCCAGGCACCGGCATCACCCTCGGCCCAGG
>OCZU010000555.1_pt1 | contig 25542 bp, 19 predicted proteins | sample 1539001 | NCBI WGS metagenome assembly OCZU01 (sample SAMEA3539306, study PRJEB22396) | soil metagenome | biome: tundra; feature: field; material: soil | place: USA | collected 2010-05 | depth 0.15 m | reverse complement strand
GTGCGCGGATGCGTCCGCTCGCGGTGTGCTGGACAGTTTCTTCGCGCACACGGACTTCTGGATATCAGCGGTGTTCTTGATGGCGGGGCTTGCCGCGGTGGCCATCTGGTCTGCCCGCAGCGGGCGAAGCGGCGCCGCATTCGCGGCTGTCCTCGGAATCGCCGTCCCGACCATCGCTGTGGCCATCACTTTTACCGCCCTAGCGGCCGAGCTGACCGTGCTGCCAGGGATCTTGCGCGAACTACTCGTGCTGATCTCGGTGATCTGGCTGGCCGCTGCGCTGATCGCGGCGGTGGCCAGCGTCGCTGGTCTGGTCCGCTGGCATCAGCTAGCGCGGAACAGGCCAGCTGGCCTGCCCGCGCTACTGGCGGCAGCCGGAGTTTGCTACGCGCTGGCGAACATCCTGGCACAGGGTCAGGCCGGGGGAATACTGCTCTTCAACGCCCTGGGGCCGGGGGTCAAGGGCTGGTCGATCCTCTGGGGCATCGTGTTCGTCGCGTTGCTCGCGGTGCCTCCGCTGCTGGCAGCCTTCCTGCTGCCAGGCTCTGGCGCCCAGCTGGCGGTGTGGACAGGATGGCTGCTCTTCGCGCTGTCCAATCAGCTGTCCGCGAGCCCGACCGACGGCATCGGCGCCGAGCCAGGTCTGTACCTGACCTGGTTGCTGTGGATCGCGGTGCTGGCCGGGACGCTGATCATGGCCGCGCGCCGGAACGCTAGCCCGGCCGGCGCCAGGCCGGCGTAGGGCTGTGCCGACCGCGTGAGCACGGGCCGGGCATCCGCGATGGCGACCGCGCAGTTAGGTACGAAGCGTTGGCGCTGGCCGCCCAGGGGTATGACAGCTGCCGTTGGTAATGTCGGGCGTGCGTACCGCCGGAGCGGGGCGCGTGCACAGATCCTGGAGGGGACGTGGCGGCGGACCTGGCAAGCATCATCGGGATGAATGCGCCGACCCGGCTGCTGATCGGCGGGCAGTGGACCACCGGCCGGGCCGGGGTACTGCCGGTGATCGACCCGGCGACCGAGGAACCGATCGCTGAGGTAGCCAGCGCGTCTGCGGAGGATGCCCTGGAGGCGGTCGGCGCGGCGCACCACGCGCTGCCCGGCTGGGCGGCCACACCGCCACGGGTGCGCGGCGAGTGCCTGCGCCGCGCGTACGAGCTGATGATCGCCGATGCCGAGTCCCTGGCCAGGCTGATGGTGATGGAGAACGGCAAGGCGCTGCGGGATGCCCGGGCCGAGATCACCTACGCGGCCGAGTTCTTCCGCTGGTTCGCTGAGGAAGCGGTGCGGATCGACGGCGCGCTCAGCATGGCGCCATCGGGAGCGAACCGGATCCTGGTGCAGCGCCAGCCCGTCGGCGTCGCGGTCCTGGTCACGCCGTGGAACTTCCCCGCGGCGATGGCCACCCGCAAGATCGGTCCCGCGCTGGCGGCCGGCTGCACCGTGGTGCTCAAGCCAGCCAAGGAGACGCCGCTGTCCGCGCTCGCCGTCGCGGCCATCCTGGCTAGGGCCGGGGTACCTGATGGCGTGGTAAACGTGCTGCCGACCACCTCGCCAGGCCCGGTGGTCGCGACCATGCTGGCCGACCCCAGGGTCCGCAAGCTGTCTTTTACTGGCTCGACCGAGGTCGGCAGGATGCTGCTGCACACCGCGGCTGACACGGTTACCAACTGCTCGATGGAACTTGGCGGCAATGCACCGTTCCTGGTCCTCGCCGACGCCGACGTCGACGCCGCGATCGAGGGCGCGATGATCGCGAAGATGCGCAATGGCGGTGAGGCGTGCACGGCGGCCAACCGGTTCTATGTCCATGACAGCGTCGCCGACGAGTTCACCGCCAAACTCGCGGCCAGGCTCGGCGCGCTCAGCGTCGGGCCTGGCCTGGCGGACGGCACCGATCTCGGTCCGCTGGTCAACGCCGATACCCGTGCCAAGGTCGCGCAGCTAGTCGACGAGGCCACCCAGGACGGCGGCAAGGTGCTGACCGGCGGCCAGGCACCTGACCGGCGCGGCTATTTCTACGCACCGACCGTGATTGACGACGTGCCGCCGAAAGCCGGCATTCTGGCCGAGGAGATCTTCGGCCCGGTCGCCCCGATCGTCAGATTCGCCGACACCGATCAGGCGATCGCCATGGCAAACAGCACCGAGTACGGCCTGGTCTCCTACCTGTACACGAGCGACCTGCGGCGGGCACTGGCGGTAGCTGAGGCGCTGGAGGCTGGCATGATCGGCATCAACCGGGGAGTAGTGTCCGATCCGGCCGCACCCTTCGGCGGGGTCAAGCAGTCCGGTCTGGGCCGCGAGGGCGGCCACGAAGGGCTGCTGGAGTTCACCGAGACCAAGTACATTGCCGTGGATTGGTGAGCTGAGATAACCGGTGGACCGACGGATATTCGGACTCGAGAACGAGTACGGCGTTACCTGCACCTTTCGCGGCCAGCGTCGGCTGTCGCCGGACGAGGTGGCCAGATACCTCTTCCGCAGGGTGGTTTCCTGGGGCCGGAGCAGCAATGTCTTCCTGCGCAACGGGGCGCGACTCTATCTCGACGTGGGCAGCCATCCTGAGTACGCGACGCCGGAATGCGACAGCCTGATTGACCTGGTCACCCACGACAAGGCCGGCGAGCGGATCCTGGAGGGCCTGCTCGTGGATGCCGACCGGCGGCTACGCGAGGAAGGCATCGCCGGGGATATCTACCTGTTCAAGAACAACACCGACTCGGCCGGCAACTCCTACGGCTGCCACGAGAACTACCTCGTAGCCAGGCACGGCGAGTTCGGCCGGCTGGCCGACATCCTGATCCCGTTCCTGGTGACCCGCCAGATCATCTGCGGGGCCGGCAAGGTGCTGCAGACCCCGCGCGGCGCGGTCTACTGCGTGAGCCAGCGGGCCGAGCACATCTGGGAAGGGGTCTCCTCGGCCACCACCAGGTCCCGGCCGATTATCAACACCCGCGACGAGCCGCACGCGGACGCCGAGCGGTTCAGGCGGCTGCATGTCATCGTCGGCGACTCGAATATGAGCGAGACCACCATGCTGCTCAAGGTCGGCTCAACCGACCTGGTCCTGCGCATGGTGGAGGCCGGGACCGTCCTGCGCGACCTGACCCTGGAGAATCCGATCAGGGCGATCAGGGACGTCAGCCATGACATGTCCGGCAGGCGCAAGGTCAGGCTGGCCAACGGGCGCGAGATGAGCGCGCTGGAGATCCAGCGCGAGTACCTGTCCAAGGCGCGCGAGTACACCGACAGCAAGGGCACGGACAAGATCACCGAGCGGGTGCTCGAGCTCTGGGAGCGCGCGGTCACCGCAGTCGAGACCGGCAACCTCGACCTGATCGCGCGCGAGATCGACTGGGTGACGAAATACCAGCTGATCGAGCGGTACCGGGCCAAGCACGACCTGCCGCTCTCCTCGCCGCGGGTCGCGCAGCTAGACCTCGCCTACCACGATGTGCACCGTGGCCGCGGCCTGTACTACCTGCTGCAGCGCCGCGGCGCCGTCGAGCGCGTCTGCCAGGACCTGGCCATCTTCGAGGCCAAGTCGGTGCCGCCGCAGACTACCAGGGCACGGCTGCGCGGCGACTTCATCCGACGGGCTCAGGAGCGGCGCCGTGACTTCACCGTCGACTGGGTCCATCTCAAGCTCAACGACCAGGCACAGCGGACTGTGCTGTGCAAGGACCCGTTCCGCTCGGTCGACGAGCGGGTGGAGAAGCTGATCGCCGGGATGTAGCTTGATGAACGTAGCTTGATGAACCCCGGCCGTCAGGCACGCGGCGGCACGGCAGCCCGCCGCACGCGCCCGCCGCACGCGCATGCTGTCCGGCGCAGCTTCCGGTTAGCGATCCAGCGGAAACGAGCCGCTGCAGGCCTAGGCATCGTCCTGACCAGCAATCATAACTGATTGCAATTAATTGAATACTCATTGTGGCTAGAGTTTGGGCGTCCGCTCGGATCGGCGCTCCGTCCGAGCGGCCAGGTCGGGGGTGACGGGGGCAGGGCAACGCTGGGCGGGGGATAGCAGTGACGGGCGGGTCGCGAGCGCGGCTGGCGGATGGACGGCGCGCAGCCACCGGGCGAGGGCCCGGTCCTGGGCTGAGATGACCACCTCTCGAACTCGGCTCCCGCCGCCGGCGAAGGTCGATCAGCTGCTACGGCGGCTGGCGATTACTGTGCGCCCAGCCCGTGCCAGCAAGCGGATCGTGCCGGGAGTCAGGCATCGGATAACGGCCAGGAACTGGCCGGGCCTGCCGACCGCGGCCGCCTGGCTCAGGGCCGTGCTGACCCGGACCAGCCAGCTCAGGGCCGTGCCGACCTGGACTAGGCAGCTCAGGCTTGCCTGGCCCGGCGTGGGGCTGGCCGCGGTCAGCCAGCGTGCGATCTTCTGGCGCACGGCCGGTCCACGAGCGGCTGACGGGCTCAGGTTCGGCGGGCTCACCCGGCCCGTGGTCCGGCTCCCGAGAGCCGCCCTGACCCGCCTTGCCGGGCACCGGATCCGGGTGCCCGCAGTCTCGCCGGCCGCCGCGGCGGCCGCGCTGGCCTGGATCGTGGCCGGTGTCGCATTGTTCGTCTGCTACCTGCACGTAGCCCGAACGGCGCCGGTCACCTCCGACGGCGCCTCCAACGTGCTGCAGGCCTGGGACATGCTGCACGGCAACCCGCTGCTCCGCGGCTGGCAGCTGTCCGACGTGTCGTTTTACACGACCGAACTGCCGCAGTACGCGACGATCGAAAAGCTGCGCGGCCTCAGTCCGGATGTGGTGCACATCGCCAGCGCGATGACCTACACCGTGCTCGTGCTGCTGGCCGCGATGGCGGCTAAGGGCCAGGCGACCGGTCGGGAGGCCCTCTTCCGCTGTCTGCTAGCGGCCGGCATCATGCTCGCTCCGCAAGTCGGCAACGGTGTCTACGTGCTGCTTGGCTCACCCGACCACGTCGGCAGCACGGTCCCGGTCCTCGCGACCATCATCGCGGTTGACCGGGCGCCCCGGCGCTGGTATGTGCCGGTCTGCACCGGCCTGCTGCTGACCTGGTCGCTGATTGGCGACGGCATCGTGTTCTTCACCGGCATCGCGCCGGTGGTCCTGGTCAGCCTGGCCCGCACCTACCAGATCAGGTTCCGGCTCGGGACGGCGTGGCGGAAGACCTGCTACGAGCTCGCCCTGGCCGGCACCGCCCTGCTCGCGATCTGGCTAGCCGCCCGCGCGCTACGGCTGATCGGCGCCCGTGGCGGCTTCGTGCTCTGGCCGCTGTCACATTCGCTGGCCTCGGCCAGTGACCTGCCGCGGTACCTGACGGTTACCGGCCGGGGCCTGCTGCTGCTCTTCGGCGCGAACTTTTTCGGCCACAGCGCTGGCTTCGTCGCCGCGCTTGCCGCGGCGCATCTGGTCGGTCTCGGCCTGGCGGCCTGGGGAACCTGCGCGGCATTCCGCAGATTCGGCCAGGCGGACCTGGCCGTGCAGTTGCTGGCTGCCGGGGTCGCGGTCACGCTGGCCGCCTACCTGTTCGGGACTCGCGCCGACGACCTGCTCAGCACCAGGGACATGACGGCCGTGCTGCCGTTCGGCGCGGCGCTGGCCGGACGGCTGCTGGCCGGCCGGCTGGCCAGAGCCCGGCTGCTACCAGCCCTGGCGGCGGTGCTCGCCGGATACCTGTTCAGCTTCGGCCGGGTGGTCTCCCAGCCGCCGGCCGCGTCCCAGGACGTCCCGCTAGCCTCCTGGCTGGCTGCGCATCACCTGGACTACGGGCTGGCCGGCTACTGGGACGCCAACGTCACGACGCTGGACACTGCGGGCCGGATCCAGCTCAGGTCTGTGCTGGCCGAGGGCGGCCAGGTCACCGGCGACTACTGGGAGGTACGGTCCGACTGGTATGACCCAAAGCTGCACGACGCGACCTTCATCGTCCTGGTGCCGAGCCCACCCGGATTCCGGCGCTACCCGACGATTGCCTCGGTCCGCGACACCTTCGGGCAGCCAGCCAGAATCTACTACCAGGGCAGCTTCACGATCCTGGTCTGGAATAAGAACTTGCTGGCCAGCCTGGGGCACGGCAGCCCGCTGCCAGCAGGAACGCCGGTCATCACGCCGCCAGCCACGCCGATCCCCGCACCGCCGGGCGGCTAGCGTAACTCCGCACCCAGAGCTGCCCGGTAGGCTGGCCGCGCCGACCTTCCCTAGCCCTAGGATTCTCATGCGACGCTTGGCCGCTGCGTTCCTCGCCCCGCTTGCCGTGATCGCGGCTCTGGCCGGCTGCGGCACCAAAGGTGCTCCGGCAGGAGGCCCGGCCAGCAATCCGAATGCCTCAGTCACGGTCGCTGGCATCGGTGACAAAGCACCCACCGTGACGATCCCAGCCGAGCGGCCAGGCAGCGGGCTGGTCACCAAGACCCTGATCCGCGGCAGCGGGCCGGTGCTGGCCACGGGCGACTCCTATCTCGCGAACTTCGACGTTTACCTGTGGCACGGCAAGACGCACAAGCTGCTGTTCTCCAGCTACACCAGCAACCCAGAAGTGCTGCCAGTACAAATGGGTCTCTCCGGCCTGCAGCAGGCACTAGGCGGCCAGCGGATCGGCAGCCGCGTGCTCGCCGTGCTGCCGCCGAAGTACGCCTACGGCGCCACCGGCAACAAGCAGCTGGGCGTGACCCCGACGGACACGATGGTCTGGGTGGTCGACCTGCTGCATGCTTTTGCGCCGACCGACGCCGCTTCCGGCAAGACCATCACGAACGGCGGCGGCAGCCTGCCGAAGATCGCCACGGCAGCGGGGACCGGGCCGACGATCGCGATCCCGAAGACGACGCCGCCGGCCAAGCTGATCGTCACCACGCTGATCAAGGGCACCGGAGCGCCGCTGAAGACCGGAGAGGCCATCGTCGTCAGGTATGTCGCCTCGATCTGGCGGACCGGCAAGGTCTTCAACGACAACTGGCCGACCGTATCGACACCGACCGCGGCGCCCAACGTATTCACGCTGGGCCAGCTCATTCCCGCCTGGAATACCGGCCTGGTCGGGATCCCGGTGGGCAGCCGGGTCATGCTGGTAGTCCCGCCGGCCGAGGGCTACGGCAAGACCGGCAACAAGCAGGCCGGGATCGAGCCCACCGACACCCTGGTCTTCGTGGTCGACATCCTCGGAACGGCTACCTGACCCGCGCTTGGCTCAGGGCGACGCGAGAGCGGCGGCGTGGCGGCCTGCGGCTGCGGCGGCCAGGAAGTAGGCCAGGTCGTCGTCCAGGCCGCGGCCCATCGTGGACAGCGGGACCGGGCAGTCGGCGAGTACCTCGCGTAGCCCGGCTACGCTGACCCGGATCAGCGCGTGCCGGTCGGCAAGCACCGCCGCGGCTCGGAGCACCCGGGCGCCGAACTCGCCGGGCAGGTCGGGAACCGCGACGTCGGCCCTGGCCAGTGCGACCCGCCCGTAGGCAGTCAGGCTGTGGTGGCTGATCCCGCGGTGCCGCTCGCGCGGATCGGCCTCGCTGATCCGCAGCGACGCGACCGGCCGGCCGCCGAGCACGGCGGCCGCGTTGACCGCCTCGCCCGATGCCACGCCGGAAAAACCCCACCGGGTGCCGGTGCCGAGATTGCCAGGACCCTGGGAGACCACCGCGAGCTCGGCGCGGAGCACGTGCCGGGCGGCGAGCAGGCCGCTGTGCAGCGTCACGGCCTCAAGATCGCCGCCGAATGCCTGGCCCACGGTGATCGTGCCGGTCAGCCAGCCGATCTGGCGTAGCTGCGCCACGGTCCTGGAGAACCACGCTGGCAGCGCGCCGCCGTCCAGCATGATGTAGGCGACCCGTGCGTCACGGACCGGACCGGCCTGCGGGCCGGGACGGGCGGGTGCGAGCCGTTCCGCAAAATAGGCAGCTAGCACGGCGGGCAGCGCCGAGTGCAGGTCGGCCACCACGACGGGCATGCCTTCCAGATCGTCGGCTTCGCGCAAGATCTCGTGGTAGGGGGAGTCCTGCTCGTCCGCGCCGAGCACGATCGCCTGCAGCGGGGTGTACCTGGCCTTGACCAGGTGACCTGGTCCTGGCTGATCCGGCGGCAGCCGGTCCGGGACCGCGACGACGAGGGCATAGCCGCCGGTGCCCAGGCCCAGATCGAGCGCGCTGGTGTTGAGCAGCACGGTGTCACCCGGCTCGGGCCGGCCGGTCAGCTCCGGATAGGCGAGCGCGCGGACCGTGGCGCCCGCGACGGTCACCTCAAGCTCGACTGCGCCGGCCCAGCCGCGGCGGACCGCCGTTACCACGCCACGTCGCCACCTGATCACTGTGGCAGGCTAGCGCCCGGCGGCCGCGGCCGGCATCGGGGCCGCGAAGCTGTGACAATCCGCCGCGTCACCGCCCGGGCACGGTACCGTCGGACCGGGAAGCGCCGCGGAATGAGGGATGGCGATGTCGAAGCAGAAGACCGAGCGGCTGCTCAGTCTGGTGGTCTGCCTGCTGTCCTCCCGCCGGTACCTGACCGCCGCTCAGATCCGGGACGCGGTGCCCGGCTACCCGGAGACCTTCGACGCGTTCAAGCGGATGTTCGAGCGGGACAAGGACGAGCTGCGCGAGCTTGGCATCCCGCTGGAGACCGGGCTCAACTCCGCGTCCGACGAAGAGCCCGGCTACTGCATCCCGCAGCAGGCTTACGAGCTTCCCGAGATCCGGCTGGAGCCGGACGAGGCGGCGGTGCTCGGCCTGGCGGCGCGGGTCTGGCAGCGGGCCGGGCTGGCCGGAGCGGCGGCGGGCGGGCTGCTGAAGCTCCGCGCAGCGGGGATTGACGCGGAGGAGATCACCCAGCCGGGGATCGAGCCCAGGCTGCAGACCGGCGACGCGGCTTTCGTCCCGCTGTGGCAGGCGGTCAGGGACGGGCGACCTGTGACCTTCGGCTATCAGGCCGCGGGGCGATCGGTCACGCAGCACCGGAACCTGGAGCCATGGGGTGTCGTCAACCGGCACGGGCGATGGTACGTCGTCGGCCATGACCGTGACCGCGGCGAGCAGCGGGTGTTCCGGCTGAGCCGGATCGACGGGCCGGTCACATTCACCGGCCCGGCGGGCAGCGTGACCGTGCCCGAGGGCACCGACGTGCAGCAGGCGGTCCGGGCCTGGGACAGCGCTCCGCCCGCCCCGCTGACAGCGGTACTGCGGATCCGGCATGGCACCGGGCACGGGCTGCGCCGCCGGGCCAGCTCGGAGGTGCCTGAGGCAGGCAATGACGGCTGGGACCTGGTGAAGGCTCCGTTCTCCGAGGTCGGCTGGCACGCCGACTACATCGCCTCGTTCGGCGCGGACGTAGTGGTGCTGGAGCCGGTCGATCTGCGGGACGCCGTGATCAGCAGGCTGAAGGGAGCCCTCGGGTGAATGGAGCACTGGGGTGACCGCGCGTACGCACACGGCGACCGACCGGCTGCAGCGGCTGCTCGCGCTGGTGCCCTATGTCGTGAGCCGGCGGGTGGTCGGCCTGGCCGAGACCGCCGCGGACTTCGGCATCACCGAGAGCGAGCTTGTGGATGACCTGAACATGCTCTGGTGCGTCGAGCTGCGGTCGCCGGATCCGTACTGCCCGATCGACCTGTCCTATGAGGGCGGCGAGATCACGGTCAGCGAGGCTGAGTCGATGGACCGGCCGCTGCGGCTGGGCACCGACGAGGCGAGCGCGCTGCTGATCGGGCTGCGGATGCTAGCCGAACTGCCCGGCCCGCAGGACCGCTCGGCGCTGCGCCGCACGATCGCCAAGCTGGAGGCGGCTGCCGGAACAGCGGCCGCCGCCAGCGCGCAGGTCTCGATCCAGATGGACGGCCGGGCACCAGCCGACGTCCAGGCGCGGGTAGCCGACGCGCTGCGACGGCGCAAGCGGCTGCACCTGTCTTACTACGTACCGGGCCGGGACGAGGCGACGGAGCGGGATGCGGATCCGATGCGACTGCTCATGCTGGAGGGACGTTCCTACCTGGAAGCCTGGTGCCGCCGGGCCGAAGCCGTCCGGCTGTTCCGGCTGGACCGGGTGCTCGCCTTGCAGGTGCTCGACCTGCCCGCCGAAGTGCCTGCCGACGCGGAGCAGCGCGATGTGGACTCCGGGCTGTTTCTGGCGTCGGCCGACGATGTTCAGGTGGTGCTCGAACTGGCCGCCGCCGGGCACTGGGTGGCCGAGTACTATCCGTGCGAGGAAGTCGTAGAACTCGGCGAAGGACGGCTGCGGGTCAGCTTGCGGACACCGGACACCCGCTGGGTCAGGCGGCTGGCGCTTCGGCTCGGCGAGGACGGCCGCGTCATCTCGCCGCCAGATCTGGCGGCTCAGATCACCGCCGACGCGACCGCGGCGCTAGCGCAGTATGCCTGAGCCGGGGCGGCTAGCCGGCTCGGGCCGGAGCGGGCATGGCTCGTGGATATGACCTCAGCTGGCCTGCTTGCCGGCACGTCGCGACGGGCGACCAATCCGTCACGCCAGATGGATACGAAGGTAACCTGTGTAGACTCACCCAGTAAGGGATCCAGACGCGCGGGAACGCGCTCTCCCCATGAAGAGGGCGGACATGATTGGTGACCTGTTCGACAGTCCGTGGAAGATACTCATCGTTGCCGTGGTGCTGATCGTGCTGTTCGGGTCGAAGAAGCTGCCCGACGCTGCCCGGTCGCTTGGCAAGTCGATGCGCATCCTGAAGACCGAGGTCCAGGATCTGCATAAGGATGACGATCCGGCTGAGATTCCCGTGCCGCCGCCGGCGGTGACAGCGGCCGTACCGCAGCACCAGCAGCAGCTCGACCAGCTGCAGCAGCAGATCAGCGACCTGCAGCGGCAGCAGGCAGCTGCAAGCGGCCCGGCCGCGGCCAATGGCGCTCCGCTGACGGAGACCCAGCGGACGCAGCAGCCCTCCTAAGCCGACCGGAAGTCGGCCATGGTCAAGCTAGGTGAAACTGTGACGGGCGCACGCGTGCTGGGGTCGCGGATGCTGCGGTCTTCGCGGACCGGGAATCCCGACGGCCGGATGCCGCTGATGGAGCACATCCGCGAACTCCGTAACCGAGTGCTCAAGGCGGTCCTCGCACTCGTTGTCGGCATGGGTGTCGGGTTTGTCCCCGCGGTCTACAGCCGGACCTGGACGTTCATCGAGCATCCCTTCTGCAAGGCCGTGATCAACGGGCACTCAGGCTGCCACGTAGTGGGCGACCAACTGGTTCTTGGCGGTGTGCTGGACCCGTTCATGTTCCGGGTGAAGATCGCGTTCTACTTCGGGCTGATCGTCACCAGCCCGGTGTGGCTGTACCAGATCTGGGCCTTCATCGCCCCAGGGCTCTATCAGCGCGAGCGGCGCTGGTCCTACGCGTTCGTCGGCACCGCGGTGCCGCTGTTCCTGGCCGGCGGCGGCATCGCCTACCTGGTGATGAGCCGGGGCCTGAAATACCTGCTCGGCCTCACCCCGGTCGGAGTCCTCAACCTGCCTACGGTTGACACCTACCTCGGTTACGTGACAGCCATGCTGCTCGGCTTCGGTCTCGCCTTCGAGCTGCCGCTGGCAATGGTCATGCTGAACATGGCCGGAATACTCACGCACGAGAGGATCCGCAAGTGGCGCCGGGTGATCATTTTCGGCGTGTTCCTCTTCGCTGGCATTGCCTCGCCCAGCCCGGATCCGGTCACGATGCTGCTGCTCGCGGTCCCATGCGTGGTGCTGGTCGAGGCGGCCGAGCTGATTATCTGGGCGAACGACCGCAGACGGGTGAACGATTCGCCGTATGCGGGGCTGGGCGATGACGAGGTGTCACCGCTGGACGACGTGCCGTCTCACGACGACGTCGACGCCGGCGGGTGAGCCCGTAACCTAGCCGCATGACCACGCTGGGCAGTCCTGCTGACCGGTATGCCGCGTTCATCCGCGGCCAGAAGCGGGACGGGCCTGAACTGGCCGCGTTCCAGGCGCTGTATGACTTCGATTTTGATGACTTTCAGCTGGCGGCCTGCCGGGCACTGGCGAGCGGTCATGGCGTGCTACTGGCCGCACCGACCGGTTCAGGCAAGACAGTAGTCGGCGAGTTCGCCGTGCATCTCGCCCTGGCTCAGGGCCGCAAGTGCTTCTACACCACGCCGATCAAGGCGCTGTCCAACCAGAAGTACGCCGACCTCGTCCGGCGCTACTCGGCCGCCCGGGTCGGCCTGCTGACCGGCGACAACAGCATCAACGGCGAAGCACCGGTCGTGGTGATGACCACCGAGGTGCTGCGGAACATGCTCTACGCCGGATCACCGACCCTGACCGGGCTGAGCCACGTCGTACTCGACGAGGTGCACTACCTGGCCGACCGGTTCCGCGGCGCGGTCTGGGAAGAGGTGATCATCCACCTGCCCGAGTCGGTCCAGCTGACCGCACTGTCCGCGACCGTGAGCAACGCGGAGGAATTCGGCGACTGGCTGGGCTCGGTCCGGGGCGGCACCACGGTGATCGTCGACGAGCACCGGCCGGTGCCGCTCTGGCAGCACATGCTGGTCGGCAGCCGGCTATACGACCTGTTCGCCCGGCCGGGCGGTACGGCAGGGATCGGCCGCAGCGGCGCTGAAACGGTGCTGGACGGCCCGGCGATACCCGAGCACCAGCGGGTGAACCCGGAACTGCTCCGAGTCGCACAGCGGGACACGTGGGCACCACGCAGCGCTGGCGCGGGGCGGTCGCAGCGGCCGGGGCCTGCTCGCGGTCGCGGGGGCTCTGGCGGTCCCGGCGGCTCTGGCGGTCGCAGCGGCTCTGGTAGTCGCGGCGGCTCTGGTAGTCGCGGCGGCTCGGTCAAGTTCGCCGCGCCGCGTCGGGCCGAGGTGATCACCCAGCTTGACCGGGCCGCGCTGCTGCCCGCGATCACGTTCATCTTCAGCCGGGTCGGCTGCGACGCCGCGGTGCTGCAGTGCCTGGCCGCGAACTTGCAGCTGACCACGCCAGCGGAGGCCGATGAGATCACTGCCATCGCCGCGGAGCGGACCGCCGACATCCCCGCCGAGGACCTGCCGGTGCTCGGCTATGCCGACTGGCTGGCCGGGCTGCGGCGCGGGATCGCCGCTCACCACGCCGGCCTGCTGCCGACGTTCAAGGAGGTCGTCGAGGAACTGTTCGCTGCGGGGCTGATCCGGGCGGTATTCGCCACTGAGACCCTGGCGCTCGGCATCAATATGCCGGCCAGGACCGTGGTGATCGAGAAGCTTGGCAAGTGGAACGGCGAGACCCACGCCACCTTGACCGCGGGGGAGTACACCCAGCTCACCGGCCGGGCCGGGCGGCGCGGCATCGACGTTGAAGGGCACGCGGTGGTGCTCTGGCAGCCTGGCACCGATCCGGCCTTCGTGGCCAGCCTGGCGGGCACCAGGACCTACCCGCTGAACTCGAGCTTCCGCCCCTCCTACAACATGGCCGTCAACCTGGTCGGCCAGGTCGGGGCTGCGCGCGCATCCCGGCTGCTTGAGTCCTCGTTCGCGCAGTTCCAGGCGGACCGTGCGGTGCTCGGGATCGCCCGGCAGGCCCGCCGCGTCCGCGACTCGATGGCTGGGCTCGCCGTCAGCTGCGAGCGCGGTGACTTCACCGAGTACGCGCAGCTGCGCGCGGACCTGTCCCAGCTTGAGCGCGGGCAGTCCAGGCAGCGCGCGGCGGCCAGGCGCGCTGCCGCACTGGACTCCCTGCGGCGGTTGCGCCGCGGCGACATCATCGTCGTTCCCGGCGGCCGCCGGGCCGGAACCGCGGTCGTACTTGAGCCTGACACCGACGCCGACTCACCTGGTCCGCTGATCCTGACCGAGCACCGGCAGGTCAAGCGCCTGTCCGCGGCCGACTGCCCGGATCCGGTGGCCGCGATCGATGCCATCAGGATCCCCGGCAGCTTCAGCTCCCGCTCGCCACAGCACCGCAGGGATCTGGTCGCCACGATGCGGAACAAGCTGGCGGGTCACGACGTGCGGCTGGACCGGCAAGCGAGCAGGTCCAGCGGCGTGGCGGCGGCAAGCGCGGCCGAGGCAGCAATTACAGACCTGCGACGCGGCCTGCGCCGGCACCCGTGTCACGAGTGCCCGGACCGCGAGGTGCACGCCCGCCAGGCGGAGAAGTACCTTCGCCTGGAACGGGAGGCCGCTGCGCTGGATCGCAGGGTCGCCGGGCGTGCGCACGTGATCGCCCGGACTTTCGCCCGGGTCTGCGGCGTGCTGACGGCGCTGGGCTATCTCGACGGCGACAAGGTGACAGCGGCCGGACGGCAGCTCGGCGGGATCTACTCAGAGCTTGACCTGCTGGCTGCCGAGTGCCTGGGGCGCGGGATCTGGGACGAGCTCGACCCGGCCGAGCTGGCCGCCTGTGTCTCGGCGCTCACTTTCGAGTCGCGCCGCCCGGACGACGCGATGGGCGTGCCCAGGCTGCCGAGCAGCGGTGTCCGCGAGGTGCTGGCATCGATGTCCCGGATCTGGGCCGAGCTAGATGGCATCGAGCGCGGCCATCAGCTTTCGTTCCTGCGCGAGCCGGACCTGGGATTCGCCTGGACGTCGCACGCCTGGGCCCAGGGCAGGCCGCTTGAGCTGGTGCTCGGCGACGCCCTGACTCCTGGCGACTTCGTCCGTGCGGTCAAGCAGCTGATCGACCTGCTGAGCCAGATCGGTGACGCGGCGGGCGAGCGCCCGCTCGCCGCGACCGCGCGTGCATCGGTCAGCGCGCTGCGCCGCGGTGTCGTTGCCTACACATCCGTCCAGTAAGCCCGCGAGCCGTCCGCGGCGCTGCACCCGGCAGTACCGACCCAGCGCCCGTGCCGGCCCAGTCCAAGCGGTCCGACGCCGAGCCGACCGGAGCCGGTGCCTGACCCGACCCAGCGCCCGAACCCGAACCGACCACAAGCCAGAGTCCGAGCCCGCCCTCGCCATAAGACGGGGCAGTTTATCCAGATATTTCCATTTGACTGGGCCGATCCCGTGGCTCGCTGGGGCCGGGTTTCTTGATCATGGTGATTCGGGGTGCCGTCCGCAACACCTTTTCACCACGATCACGGGTGTCATGCCCGGCCGCGTTGCCAATCGCGCGCTGGCGGGGCTGGAGTGGCCGATGATGCGGCGATCGCAGTCTTGGCCGGCTGCGCTCGGCGGCGCCCGGCCTGGCCGGCGGCGGCTCTACCAGGCTGGCCGACCGGCTAGCTAGCCGGGACGAGCACTGGCAGGTCATAGACGCGCCGCACGCTGCTGCCAAGGCGGCTGAGGTCGGCGCCGTAGACGTGCAGCGAGATGGCCGACTCGTCACCCTGATTCCTGACCCGGTGGATATCGCCCGGCGGCGTGAAGTTGACGACGTCACCGACGAGGTTCTCGTTCTCGCCAACCTGCTCCAGCACCGTGCCGCCCTCGCGCAGCGCGAACAGTTCCTCGTGCTCGGAACCCTGCACAACACCGCACGCCCCCCAGGTGACGTGATCGTGGATCACGGTCGCCTGCCCGGGACGCCAGACCAGGCCGAGTACCGAGAACGAGCCGTCCGGCTCGGTGTGCAGCAGATGGGTGCGGTACCCGCCGGCGTGACCGGCCCGCTCGGCCGCGGTGAGGATGTCCGGACCGGGCAGGTGCCGCCGCAGTGCGCGGGCAACCAGCTCCTCGGTCTGCTGCCAGTCAGCGCGCTGCCTGGTCACATCGCGGATCGCGGAAACAAGGTCGCCAGGACAACGGCTCGGAACAGAGCTTGCCATCGTGATCGCCTCCCTGATAGCTGATCACGGCGAACCTAACACGGCGGGACAGATAAAGCTACGTTATCGATCGTGATTATCGATTATACGATAACCGGCGACCAGGCGGCGATCCTGCCCGGCAGCGAGGCTGTGCTGGCAAGATGGCCAAGGTGGCCTCCCTGTTGCTGCTGGACACCGCGTCGCTGTACTTTCGCGCCTACTACGGGATACCGCCGGAGAGCATGACGGCGCCCGACGGCACTCCGGTGAACGCGGTGCGCGGGCTGCTGGACATGATCGCCCGGCTGGTCCGCGCTCGCCATCCCGGCAGCCTGGTCGCCTGCCTCGACGCCGCCTGGCGGCCGGCCTTCCGGGTGGCGGCCATCCCGTCTTACAAGGCGCACCGGGCCAATCCGGACGGCTCTGAGCAGATGCCCGACGCCCTGGCGGCCCAGATCCCTGTGATCTTCCAGGTGCTCGCGGCGGCAGGGGTGGCCACGGCGGCGGCCAGCGGTTACGAGGCGGACGACGTGATCGGCACGCTGGTCGCCCGCGCCGACGGCCCGGTTGAGGTGGTAACCGGCGACCGGGACCTCTTCCAGCTCGTCGATGATGAGCGCGGCGTCCGCATTCTGTACACCGCGCGCGGCATCGGCAACCTCGACGTGATCGACGAGGCCGCGGTCACCAAGCGGTACGACATCCCGAGCCGGGCCTACGCGGCATTCGCCGCGCTTCGCGGTGACCCGAGCGACGGCCTGCCCGGCGTCCCTGGCGTGGGGGAGAAGACGGCAGCCGCGCTGGTCAGGTCGTTCGGCACGGTCGAGGCGATGCTAACGGCGATCGACGCCGGGCACGGCGGGTGGCCGACTGGCAGCCGGGCCAAGCTCGTGGCCGCCCGTGGCTACCTGGAGGTCGCGATGCCGGTGGTCCTGGTCGCCCGTGACGCTCCGGTGCCCGCGGCCGGCGGCCAGCTTCCCGCCAGGCCACCCGATCCCGCCGCGCTGGCCGAACTGGACGCGCGCTGGGACCTGAGCAGCTCGCTCGGCCGGATGCTGTCCGCGCTCGCTGGCCGTCCCGGCTAACGCCGACCGCCCGGCTGCCGGACGGCCGGAGCTAGCGAACGGCCGGAGCTGCCGAACGGCCGGAGCTAGCGAACCGACAGGGCCATCAGGCAGGCGTCGTCCTCGGTATCGGCGGACCCGAGGGCACCGAGCGCGCGCGAGATGACCTGCTCCGGATCGGTCATCCCGCGCGCGACCCTGACTAGCGTCGCCAGGCCGGTGTCGATGTCCCTATCCCGCCGCTCGATCAATCCGTCGGTATAGAGCAGCAGCAGGTCACCAGGCAGCAGGTTCAGGGTCGCCAGCCCGTACTGCTCCTCGCCGGCCCCGAGCAGGATGCCGCCAGGCGGGTCGAGCGGCCACGCCCAGGCACCGCGGACCAGCACCGGCGGCGGATGGCCGGCCTGCGCCCAGGTCAGAACCCGGCTGCAGGGATCGAAGTAGCCGGCGATCACCGACGCGGTGTGCTCGGGCGCCACATGCCGGACCAGCACGTTCAGCCAGCCCACCAGCTGGTCAGCAGGCGCGCCGGTAATCGCAAGCCCGGCCAGCGCTCCGCGCAGCCTCGCCATCCCCGCTGCTGCCTCCAGGCCGTGCCCGCCGACGTCGCCGATCGCCAGCAGCACCCTGTTATCTGGCATCTCGGCGGTGATGTACCAGTCTCCGCCGACCCGGCTGGCCCGCGAGGCCGGCAGATAGCGCACCACCGTGCGCAGTCCTGGCAGGTCGAACGGCTCATCGTGCAGCGGCAGGATGGCGTGCTGCAGTTCCAGCGCGACGTGCCGCTCCTGAGCGAGCTCGGCCGCCAGCATGGCCTCGGTGGCCCGTGCGCCGAGCATCCGGACCGAGGGCACGCTGGGCTGTCCCGGATAACCGGGAGCAGCCGGAACCGCAGCAGCCTCAGAAGTCATGTCTCTCACATTTCGTGAGACGTCGTGCACCCATGGTGACGCATGTAAGGTGCGCTGTCTAGATGCGGACTTGACCCATCCGGGGGTGAGATGATTCCCGCGGGAAGACTGCGGGACAGCCGCCGTCGACCGGGACGGAGAGGACCATGTCAGATCAGCTTTACCCGGCAGCCAGGGTGACGTCGGCAGCCGCTGCCGCCGCTGCGGCCGGACTGGACGCGCTGCTGCTCACGCCAGGGCCGGACCTGCGCTACGTGGTCGGGTACGACGCGCACGCCACGGAGCGGCTGACCTGCCTGGCGATCCCGGCCAGTGGCGACCCGTTCCTGGTAGTGCCCAGGCTGGAGCTACCCGCCGCCCAGGTCTCGCCGGCCGGCCATCTGGGCCTGGAGATAATCCCGACCGATGAGACCGACGACCCGTACGCCCTGGTGGCAGCCAGGCTCGGCAGCCCGGCCGCGGTCGGGCTGGCGGACCGGATGTGGGCACTGATGACGCTGCGGTTCCGCGCCGCGCTCCCCGGCGCGCGGCAGGAACTGGCCAGCCGAGCGCTCAGCTCGCTGCGCTCGGTCAAGTCGGCGGCCGAGATAGCCGCGCTCAGGGAAGCCGGCCAGGCGATCGACCGGGTGCACGCCCAAGTGCCCGGCTGGCTCCGCGCCGGTCGGACGGAGCAGCAGGTCGCCGCCGACATCTGCGAGGCGATCCTGGCGCACGGGCACGCCAGGGCCGACTTCGCGATTGTCGCCTCCGGCCCGAACGCGGCCAGCCCGCATCACACCGCAGCCGACCGCGTGCTGCGCGAGGGCGATGCCGTGGTCGTCGACATCGGCGGGACGATGCCCACCGGCTACTGCTCCGACTGCACGAGGACCTACGCCATCGGCCAGCCGCCGGACGACTTCGCCGTCTACTACCAGGTGCTCAGGGACGCGCAGGCGGCGGCCTGCGCGGCGGTCAGGCCCGGGGTCAGCGCCGAGGCGGTGGACGCCGCCGCTCGCGAGCCGATCGCCGCGGCCGGCTACGGCGAGTACTTCGTGCACAGGACCGGCCACGGGATCGGGCTGGAAACCCACGAGGACCCGTACATCGTGGCCGGCAACACCGAGCCGCTGCGCAGCGGTCACGCGTTCTCGATCGAGCCGGGCATCTACCCGGGACCGCACGGCGCCAGGATCGAGGACATCGTCGTCTGCACCGAGTCCGGCTGCGAGCGGCTGAACACCGTAACCCGCGAGCTAGTCTGCGTGCCAGCCTGATGCCCGCCGTCGAGCGCGAGTGCCGCGACGACGCCGCCAGCGCGCTGTTCGAGCTGACGACCGAGCTGGCTGCCAAGGAGCTGCGCCCGGTCGCGGCAGCGGCCGAGCGGGACAAGGTGTTCCCGCGCGAGCAGTTCCGCCTGGTCGGCCGCGCCGGATTGCTCAGCCTGCCCTATCCGGAGCGGCTCGGCGGCGGCGGCCAGCCTTACGAGACCTACCTGCAGGCCGTCGAGGAGCTGGCATCGGCGTGGCTGACCATCGGGCTCGGCGTCAGCGTGCACGTGCTGAGCTGCTTCGCGCTGGTCACGGCCGGCACGCCCGAGCAGCAGCAGCGGTGGCTGCCCGCGATGTTCGGCGGCGAACTGCTCGGCGCATACTGCCTGTCCGAACCGGACAGCGGATCGGACGCCGGGGCAGTGCGCACCCGAGCGGAGGCAGCAGGCTCTGATTTCATTCTTAACGGGGCCAAGGCGTGGATCTCGCACGCAGGGCAGGCCGACTTCTACACGGTGTTCGCGCGCACGTCGGGCGAGCACGAAGGCCGGGACCGGGCCAGAGGGATCAGCTGCTTCCACGTGCCCGCTGATACGCCCGGCGTGCGGGCGGCAAGCCCCGAGCACAAGATGGGCATGCGCGGCTCGGTGACGGCGCAGGTCCGCTTCGATGACGCGCGAGTGCCGGCCGACCATCTGATCGGCGAACTGGGTGGCGGTTTCCCGATCGCGCTGGCCGCGCTCGACGCCGGCCGTCTCGGGATCGCGGCGTGCTCGACCGGGCTCGCCCAGGCGGCGCTGGACCAGGCGGTCGGCTACGCCAGGACCCGGCACCAGTTCGGGCGGCCGATCATCGAGTTCCAGGGCCTGTCGTTCATGCTGGCGGACATGGCCACGGCGGTTGCCGCCGCCCGCGCCCTGTACCTGGCGAGCGCCAGGCGCAAGGACGCCGGACTGCCGTACGGTCCCGGCGCCGCCATGGCCAAGCTGTTCGCCAGCGACGCTGCCATGAAGGTAACGACCGATGCGGTGCAGGTGCTCGGTGGCTACGGCTATGTCGAGGACTTCCCGGCGGAGCGCTTCTTTCGGGAGGCGAAGGCACTGCAGATCGTCGAGGGCACTAACCAGATCCAGCGGATGGTGATCGGCCGGTCGCTGGCCGGCCCCCGGCCCCCCGGCAGTACCACTCCGGGGGACGACCCCCGGCCCCCCGGCAGTACCACTCCGGGGGACGACCCCCGGACCCCCGCGTAGGACGAGATGGAGAAGACCAACCGCAAGATCCTCATGCTGCTGGCGGGCGAGGGGCGGATGAGCTTTACCGAGCTGGCCAGGCAGACCGGGCTGTCGGTCTCCGCGGTGCAGCAGCGGGTCCGCAGGCTGGAGGAGCGCGGGGCGATTCGTGGCTACTGCGCAATGATCGATCCGCGGGCGGCGGGCCTGCCACTGACCGCGTTCGTCTCGATCACGCCGTTCGACCCCGCCGCGCCCGACGACGCTCCGCTGCGCCTGGCCCACCTCGCGGCCATCGAGGCCTGTCATAGCGTCGCCGGGGACGAGAACTACATCCTGAAGGTTCGAGTCGCCTCGCCCGCGGCGCTGGAGGACCTGCTGCAGGAGATCCGCGCGGCGGCGAGCGTATCGACCCGCACCACGATCGTGCTGAGCACGCCGTACGAGAACCGCCCGCCGGACGTACTGCCCGGCCGCGGCGACGAGCTCGGCTAGGCGGCCGCGAAGACCCGGAACGGAGCACGGAACCGGATGCCAGCGCCGTCAGGAACCACTGCCGCCGTGCCGTGCTGCGCGGTTACCTGCGCCCCGAGCTCGTTCGCGGCCGACGCGACCACGGTTGCGCCGCGGAGCAGCGCCGTGTCGAGCAGGACGGTGTAGTGCAGGCCATCACCCGACGGCGGGGCGGCGATCACGACATCGCGCTTGGTGAATTCGGTCCGCTCGTCCATCGCGGCCATCTGCTCGGCCAGCTCCAGATGGCTGACCGGCGCAGCCCGGAGCCTGCCGCCCTCGCCGCGCGAGAATGGCAGCAGCGCTGTGTCATGCGGCCTGCTGCTAGGCACGGACTGGCAGATCGCACGGCCGAGCAAGTCGGTGAACGGGGTCATGCCAGCCGCGTCAGCGAACGAGAAGACCTGCCGGACCCAGGACCGGTCGGCCGCGGCCAGCGCCGCCTCGGCGAGCGGCGGAGAGGTGACCAGCATCCGGGCTCCGGCGTCGGCGAGCTGTCCGGCGATCTCGGTCACGGTCAGACCTGGCGCCACCGGACAGGGGATCCCGCCGGCCGCACGGACGGTATGCATGGCGAGCACGAAGCTGACGGCGTCCGGCACATACACGCCGACGACGTCCTTGGGCTGCAGGCCGCGCCAGGCCAGGCCGCTCGCCGCGGCAAGCACGGTGGCGGCGAACCGGCAGTAGCTGTAGGTCGCCATGCCAGCCCGGCCGTCAGGTCCGACCCCGCCGACGAGCGCCCTGAGCTTGTAGTGGCCGGCGGCGAGGGTGACCAGCCGCTCGGTGACAGTCGTCAGTTCGGTGGCGAGGGTATCCGGGTTCGACATTGACTTACGCCCCTTCGGCGAGCGGGAACTCAATGAGGGACGGTAGGCCAGGTCTGGCGCATGCCGCGTCGGCAGAACTATGCAACCTGTTGTGTATCTGCCAGGTATGTAGCCGCACGGGCAGCAATCTGCAGCGTATGTAGCCGCGTGGCAGAAATCACCCGGGTATGTACCTGCGCCGCCTTGATCTACCCACCTACGTGGTCAATGGCCATCCATGCCTGAACCTGGCCACGGGAGTTGAACCCGAGTTTGGCGAAGATATTGGCGACATGCCGGGCCGCGGTCGATGGCCTGATCTGCAGTTCGCTGGCAATCGCCTGGTTAGACAGGCCGTCGGCGATCAGAGCGGCGACCTGCCGCTCGCGCTTGGTGAGCAGGCCAGCGGCCAGCCGGTCGGCCGGGAGCGCCTGCCCCGCCGCCGGATCGTCCGAGCTCGCGCGAAGCTCCGGATGGACGGCAGCGGGCATCTGCTCAGTCGGGGCAGCCGTGACCCGCGCGGCTACCGCGCCTGGGCTCATCGCCCTGCCTTCGGCCAGCAGCGCGCTCGCCGCCACCTGTCCCAGCCGGCTGGTCGCCGTCTCAACAAGCTGCTGAAGGCGCGGACTCGCCGGGGCCGGCCCGGCTCCGCTCACTGCCTCGCTCTGCGCGAGCGACGCGCCGGCCAGTCGGAGCGCGCCGGGCAGGTCCCCGGATGTCATGGCCACCACCGCCAGTGCTGCCAGTACCCGGACCGCGCCCCGGCGCCGGCCGGTTACCAGGCAAACCTGCAGGCTCTCGATCAGGCTGGATCGGGCGAGCCCGAGATCGCGCCGGGAGATCGCTAGTGATCCGATGTCGGCCAGGCATCGGGCCAGCTCCGGCCTCGAACCGATCTGGCGGTAGATGTCCAGTACCTGGTCGAAATACCGCAGCGCAGCGGCATCGTCGCCGCGGATCCTGGCCAGCCGACCGAGCCCGTAGAGCGCCTGCGCCACGCCCCAGCTGTTGTTGTCACTGAGCACTTCCAGCGCGACCTCATACGCAAGCTGCGCCTCATCGAACCGATTCTGCCGGACGAGGATGAAAGCGCTGACAGTCTGCGCTAGACCAAGCTGCCAGTCGTCGCCTGCCGCTCTCGCTGCCCTGATTGCCTCCTGCGCCCTGGCCAGTGCCTCCGCGGGGTGCCCGGACCACCGCGCCGCAAGCGCCAGGGTTCGCAGCGCCGAAGCCGCGCTGCCGTCCGGCTCTGCCCTGCCAGCTTCCAGGCAGGCGCGCGCGTGCTCGACGGCGGCCGCGCAATCACGCTGCTCGAAGGCCAGCTGCGCGCGCAGAGCCAGGGCGCGGGCGCGGACACCAGGGGCGGCATCCTGATCGAGCGCCAGCAGCCGATCCAGCCAGCCGCATCCGTCGGCGGCGTCGCCGCCGACCTGCCAGGTGCTTCCGATCGCACAGCAGAGCCGCAGTCCGTGTTCTGCCTCGCCGCGATCGGCGCACCAGGTCAGCGCGGCACGGCTATTCGCCCGCTCGGCCAGCACCCGGTAGTACGTCGCGACCCGCTGCGGCCACGAGTGCCCGCCGCGGACGAATGCCCGGCGTGCGATTTCCTCAAGCAGAGCCAGCATGCAGTCCCTGTGCGCGACGCGCAACGCCGACAACTCGCCGGCATCCGCTGCCCGGTCCGCCGCATACTCCCTGACAGTGTCCAGGAGCCGGTACCGCACCGTCCCGCCCAGCTCACCGTCCACGGCAACCAGGGATTTGTCGATCAGCGCGGCGAGCAGGTCCAGAACATCGCGAGAAGGGAGCTGATCGTCAGAGCAGACCTCCTCGGCCATCTCCACGGTCCAGCCGTGGAAGACCGACAGCCTGCGCAGCAGTACCTGCTCAGACCCGGTGAGCAGGTCAAAGCTCCACTCCACGGTCGCCCGCAAAGTCTGCTGCCGGCGCGGGCCGGTCCGGTCACCGCAGGCGAGCAGCGCGAACCTGTCAGCCAGCCGGACGGCGATCTGTCCGACGGTCAGTGCCCGTACCCATGCCGCAGCCAGCTCGATCGCCAACGGCACGCCGTCCACCGCGCGGCAGACCGTCGCGACACTGGCGACTTGCGCCGCCTCCAGCGCAAAACCAGGCCACGCCGCTTCCGCGCGGTCAAGAAACAGCCGGACAGCCTCGTAGCCGACTAGCTCGTCGACTCTGAAGCGGGCATCGCCGCCGGCCTCGGCGATGCAGAGCGAGCCTGGCGGCAGTCCGAGCGGCGGAACTCGCCAGATGACCTCGCCGCGGATCAGGAGCGGCTCGCGGCTGGTCGCTATTATCCGCAGGCCAGGGCAGCTGACCAGCAGACCGTGCGCTAGCTCGGCGCAGGCGTCCACCAGATGCTCGCAGGTATCGAGAATGAGCAGCATCGACCGTGGCTGCAGAGCCTGGGCCAGTGTCTCGTCGAGCGGCCGGTCACGCTCCTCGCGTACGCCGATCGCCGCGGCCACCAGCGGCACGACCAGTCCGCCATCATCGGCGCCGCCCAGGTCAGCCAACCATGCACCGTCAGCGTAATCGGCCGCCAGACCCGCGGCCAGCCGCACCGCGAGTCTGGTCTTCCCGATCCCGCCGGGACCGCACAGCGTCAGGATCCTGGATCTGCGGAGCAGGTCGGCCAGCTCAGCAGTGTCCCGCTCCCGACCGATGAAAGTGTTTGGCTCCGCCGGGAGGTTACCCGTCCTGGTCGCGATGTCTGTTGTCATTGGCCTTCAGGAAAGCTTCGCCGGATCCGCCCAGTATGGCATCGCCATACGTTAGGCGACCGCGAAGACCCGCACCGTGGCGGGCATCCGGACTCTGGCACTGCCGGGCACGATCGCCGCGGTACCCTGGCCCGCTGCGGCCGCCGCGGCAAGCTCGTGGGCCGGGGTCGCCACCACGGTCGCGCCGCAGAGCAGCGCCCCGTCCAGGAACAAGCTGTAGCCAAGGCCCTCGCCGGCTGGCGGTGCGGCGAGTACGACGTCATTCTCGGTGAGCCCGGCCCGCTCCTCGATCCGGCCAAGCCGGTCGGCCAGCTCAGTGTGGCTGACCGGGGTCGGCCGCAGCCTGCCGTCCTCGCCGCGTGCGAACGGCAGCAGCGCGATGTCGTGCCCCCGGCCCCCGGCCGGGCGCATGATCGCCAGGCCGAGCAGGTCGCTGAACGGGGTCGCGCCAGCAGCGTCGGCGAACGAGAACACCTGCCGGATCCAGGATCGGTCCGCTGCCGCCAGGCCGCGATCCGCCAGCGGCGGAGCCGTGATCAGCATCCTGGCTCCGCTCTCGGCGAGCTGCCCGGCCATCTCGGCGATGCTGAGCCCAGGGGCGACCGGAGCGGGGATCCCGCCGACCGCACGGATCGCGTGGATGGCAAGCACGAAGCTGACCGCGTCCGGAACCTGAACCCCGACCACGTCCTTGGGCTGCAGTCCGCGGCTGGCCAGGCCCGCCGCGGCCACCTGAACGGTGATGCCCAGCCTGGCGTAGCTGTAGGTACCGGCGCCGCCGTCAGGCCCGATCCCGCCTCGCAGCGCGACGACCGGGCCGCGGGCAGCCGCGTTGGCGACCAGGCGCTGAGTGACAGTGACCTGGGCGACGGTATCCGGCTGCGACATTGACCGATCAGTCCTTTGATGACGGGGCCAAGGACAGGAGGATAAGGAGGCCCAGAAAAGCACGGTAGGCGCCAGCCGGCCGGTCCCGCGTCGTCAGAACTATGCAGCTTGGTATGTAGAAGCACCACGCGGGCAGCTACATAGTCCGCCCGCGCCGCGCCGCGGCAGTCTCGCTCAGGGCTCCCTGAACGGCGGACGTCCTGCCGCCCACGCCGCCACCTGTGCCCGCGAGCTGTACCCGAGCTTGGTGAAGATGTTCGCGACATGCCGGGCCACCGTCGACGGGCTGATAAAGAACTCGCGGGCGATCGCCTGGTTGGTCAGGCCACGGGCGAGCTGAGCGGCGATCTGCAGCTCCCGCGCCGTCAGGCCACCGTTCGGCGCCTCGCTGGCTCCGGCCGGGTCCGGCGCGCCGTCGGCGCCGTCCGGCTGCTGCTGGCCGCTCGCCCGGCCGGCCTGGGCTT
>OCZU010000554.1_pt1 | contig 25549 bp, 20 predicted proteins | sample 1539001 | NCBI WGS metagenome assembly OCZU01 (sample SAMEA3539306, study PRJEB22396) | soil metagenome | biome: tundra; feature: field; material: soil | place: USA | collected 2010-05 | depth 0.15 m | reverse complement strand
GGTGCGCATCAGGTCGTGCAAGAGCCAGGACTCGGCGGTCAAGTGCCCCGTGGCGGCAGCCTGCGCGGCGGCGGCCCGGAACCGCTGCGCCGCCTCCGCCGGCCGCTTCGAGGCGACGGCGGTCTACGCGTCGGCCAGCTGCTGCTCTGGTCCGAGGAAACCGAACGCCGGCACAGTGGCGCGCTCGGCCAGCGCCTCGGCAGCGCCGTCAGCATCGCCGAGCATGGCGTGCGCCAGGGCCAGGCCCGAGAGGGCCAGCCCCAGCGGGCCTGCGAACCGGTTGGCCTCGGCCAGGCCGGCCGCCTCGGCGTAATAGCGACGGGCGGTCGCCACCCGGCCCTGGAGGGTGGCCACCCGCCCGAGGTTGGCGGCGAACCAGATCTGGGCTAGGGCCAGCCAAGTACGCCGCGCTGGTCGGGCGTCACCTGCAGGCCGAACGCCTGAAGAGCCGCCCTTCGACTGGACTGGAGGACAGATTTGGACACGAGGTTAAGAGCCCGCGGCCAATTCCTCCGAACGCCGGTGCCCAGCTAGCCGGATCAGGTCCTCGTGGAGTTCGAACCACACGCTGTGGTAGCTGTCAACGCGAGGCGAGGCGACGTATCTCTGATCGCCGCCGCGCGCCGCGGCAAGCGCTCGCTCCAGCCGCGCCTGGTAGCGGCTGAAACGGCCGAACGCGGCGGTCAGCGGCGCCATCCATCTGGCCGCATCGGCGTGCAGTTCGGACAGCGTGTCAAGCACTTGCGCGTCATAGGCAGCGTCGCTGTGGTCGTTGAGCACCGACTCGTGCCCGGTAGCACGGAGCTGCCACGCTGTCACCGTGTCCTTCATCCTGAGATCCAGTGGGCGGAAGGCTTCGAAAAGGGCCGCCGATCTGTCCGCCCCGAGCTGGTCTTGATCCGAGGCGAAGGCCTCTAGTGCCTTGAGCCTCCCTGCGCCAGTCAGGCGGGAGCTACCTCCAGAGATCTCGGCTAGCCCGCTCGCGACCAGCTGATCGGCAAGGGAACTCGCCATTTCGGTCGCGCACGACATCGCGTTCGCGAGCTGATCGACTGGCGCGGTGCCTTTAATCAGGAGCGCACGCAGCATGTCGGCCTCGGTAGCAGTGCCTGCGGCTGGCTGTTCTGCCGGAGCTTCGGCCTCTGCCCCGGTCTCCGGCGGTGCGATTCCGATGCCCAGTTCGCTGGCCCAGGCAAGTAGCGCGGCCGCCTCAGGCGCGATCACTCGCCGTCCGGCTACGTCACCCGCGAAGACCTCACCCGTGCCGCCGTCGATCGTCAGGTGCGCACCATCGTGGAGCACATGACCATCGACCTTGACCAGTCCGTCGCTCACCTCGATCGCGTCAGCGCCAACGACCGCGGGGATGCCCCAGCCGCGTGCCACAACTGCCGCATGGCTGGCCAGGCCGCCACGGGCCGTGAGGATGCCGGCGGCATGCGTCATCCCGCGGACGTCCGATGGGGATGTCTCCTCGCGAACGAGGATGACCGGTCGTCCCGCGGCATCGGCCGCCTCGGCGGCCTCAGGTGTGGTGGCGACCTCGCCGGTAGCCATGCCCGGCGATGCCCCAAGGCCGGTAGTCAGCGGCGCCGAACCGCCGGGCTCGCGCAGGAAGACGAGTGGCGGGTTGGCCAGGTACCGCCCAGTTCTACGGACGGCATCCTCTCGTGAGCACGGGAAGTCCGGGTCCTGGGCCATCTCGACCGCGATGCGCAGGGCCGCCCGCGGGCTCCGCTTTCCGATCCGCACCTGAAGCAGCCACAGCTTGCCCTGCTCGATGGTGAACTCAATGTCGCAGAGGTCGGCGTAGTAGCGCTCCAGCAACTCCGCATAACGGCGCAGTTCTGCTCCGACCGCGGGCAGCTGCTGGTCAAGAATCGCCAGCGGCTGGGGCTTGTGCGTGCCCGCCACGACATCTTCGCCCTGGGCATGGAACATCACGTCGCCGTAGAGCGCTCGCTCACCGGTGGCTGGGCTACGGCTGAACAGCACGCCGGTGCCCGAGTCGGCTCCCCGGTTACCGAACACCATCGCCTGGACGGTGACTCCGGTGCCGAGGTCATCAGCGATGCCCTCGTGCGCACGGTACGCCTGAGCCCGGTCGCCATTCCAGGACCGGAACACGGCCTCGACGGCGCCGCGGAGTTGCTGCCACGGATCCTCAGGCGCCTGCACGCCAACGATCTCGCGGTACATCTGGCGGAACCGCCGCAGGCAGTCCGCTGCGAAATCCGGATCCGAGGTCTGCGCGGCTAGCCCGGCCGCCGTAGCCTCATTCAGCCCCAGGTCGAGGATAGTGTCCATCATCCCCGGCATCGAGGCCGGCGCTCCTGACCGCACGCTGACGAGCAGGGGATGAGCTGGGTCGCCGAACTCCCTGCCGATTCGCCCGGCCATCCGCCTGACATGGGCGCGAAGCTTCTCATCAAGATCGGCGGGCCAGCCTGCGCGCAGGTAGGCGTTGCAGGCAGTGGTCGCGATCGCGAAGCCAGGCGGCACCGGGAGGCCGAGTTCTGCCACCATGTCGACGAGGTTGGCCGCCTTAGCGCCGATCAGCCGGGTGAGTTCGGGCCGTGGCACGGCGGGCGGGCAATCGAGGTCGTAAACGCACTCTGCCTGGGCGGTGTCGTTCGGCTGCTGGGCGGTCGGGGTCGGCTGCTGGGCGGCGGGGGTCGGCTCGGCTCGAAGGTTCATCGGTCGTCCGCCTCTTCTTTGACCAGACAGGCCGACGTGAGCTTGTCCCAGAGAGATCCGGCATTGAGGGTCTGGATGTACTGCATCATGTGGCTCTGACCGACGTCGACGGGGCAGCGATCGGCGAAGGTGACCCGCGCCACCGTCTCATCGCGTGACCAGCCTTTGGCGACCGCGACTGCTACCGCTGACGTCCACTCGAGCAGCGTCGCTCGCTGGCAATCAAGGGATGCCAAGTTGGTGACGGGCCCGTGCCCGGGCACGAGGCGGTCGACATCGAGCGACCGGATCCTGTCGAGCGCCGATAGCCACTGGTCGACGTCGGAGGTCATCAGCCACGTCTGGCACCGCGAGAACACGGTGTCCCCCGTGAACACCACGCGCTCCTCCGGGACGTAGACCGCGATCTGGCCTGGGGTGTGGCCAGGAGTATGCAGCAGTTCGAAGGTGTGTTGCCCGACGTGGAGGGTCAGGTCGCCGGAGAAGACGACCGTGCCCTTGTTCGGGTCGCGGTAGTACTCTTCCCGGTCGGGAAAGCTCGCCGCTCCCTCCGGATCGTCGGTCGGGATCGCCTCGGCCGCGTAAGCGAAGGGATCGAGTTCCGGGTACACGGTCATGAAGTTGTCGTAGACGCCCTGGTGGTGCACGACCGCTCCGGCGCCCTTGAAGTAGTAGTTGCCGAAGATGTGGTCGACGTGGTGTTCGGTGTTGATCACGTACCGGATCGGGCCGCAGGACTCGGCCTCACGCCGCATGACGATCGCCCTGGTGGGAAGCTGCGGCGTGTCGATGACGACCACGCCGTCGGAGGTGATCACGTAGCTCGGGTTGCAGCCGCGCCACTTCGTCTCGGTGCGGACGTTCCGCGTCACCTGCTCCATCGGCCGGTCCCTTCGCTCGCTACTGGGTGGCGGTCAATCCGCCGTCGATGGTCAGGACCTGGCCGGTCACGAACGCCGAGGCGGCCGATACGAAGAAGATGACCGGGCCGGTCAGATCGCCAGTCTGACCGACGCGTCCAAGCGGAATGCGGCTCACAACGGAGGCCTCGAAGTCCGGGTCGCCGAGCAGCATCGCTACCTGCGGTGTATCGACGAACGTCGGCGCGATCGCGTTGACGGTAATCCCGTGCTTCGCCCACTCGGTGGCCCACTGACGGGTCAGCGAGCTGATTGCGCCCTTGGCCGCGACATAGGCGGAGTAGCCGGTGCTGATGCCGAGCTGGGCGCGGACCGACGAGATATTCAGCACCCGGCCGCCTCTGCCCGCCGCGATCATTGGCTTCACGGCTGCCTGCGTGGCCACGAGTGTGCTCCGCAGGTTGAGCTCCATGATCCAGTCCCAGGCATCGCGCGGATACTCTTCTGCGTTGAAGATGACCTTGCCAGCGCCGCCGCCGACGGCGTTCACGATGATGTCCAGCCGTCCGAATCGGTCGAGCGTCACCGCCACCGCGTCGGCCATCTCGGCCTCGCTGGTCGCGTCCCCCGGGGCGGCAATCGCCTCGCAACCCGACGCGGCGATCTTGTCCGCGACCGCTTGCGCGCGCTCGGCCGTGCGGTCGCCGATCGCGACCCGAGCGCCCGCAGCGCCGAGTGCCTGCCCTATTGCCGAGCCGATCGCGCCCGCGCCGCCGGATACGAACGCGACGCGGCCGTCCAGGCTGAAGGCTGTGCCCGGGTTCATGGTGTCCTCCTTAACGGCGGCCGGGTTCGGGCAGGACTACGTCCCGAACGGCCGCCATGAGCTCATGGTAGGCAGCGATGAAGCTGCGCAGCGTCCTGACGGTGGCGCCATAGGCGTCGAACTCATCGGGCGTCATGCCGTCGGGCTCGTACGCGCGCCGGAAATCGGGAATCCGGCACAGCTCGCCGAGCACCGAGGACTCGACCGGCACATCGATGCGCGGGATCGGGACGATGCCGCTGGCGTTGAAGCGGAGCTGCCACGCGTGCGGGATCGTCATGCTCAGGTCCCCGCCGACAAGCTCGGTCCAGTGCAGGTGGTGACGGTACGCCGCGGCGAGCAGCCGGCTGCGGTAGCCGCGCTCGGCGAAGATGGCGTGAGCGCGTTTGGTGACGGCCAGCCCGGCCCAGTTGAGCGCTCCAGGATCGACCGAGAGACCATCACGATCGACCACTACCTTCAGCCAGTCGTCGAGCCTGCCCATCATGATCACCGAGACCGGGGCCAGTCTGGTGGGGTCACCGCCGGACCGAGCCAGCCGGTCGAGCCCGCGCTCCACCGCCTCAGCGGCCGCGATCGCCTGGCCCAGCGTGAACGCGACCGTCGCGGTGGTGTTGACGCCGCGGCTCGATGCCTCCTCGATGGCTGTCAGGCCGCCGGTCGTCACCGGGAACTTGACCTGGATGTTCGGGGCGAGCCTGGCGAACCGCACGCCCTGCTCGACCATGCGCGCCGGGTCGCGGTAGTTCGCCGGGTTCGTCTGGATCGACTGCCAGCCCTTCCTGGCGTTCTCGCGCTCAAACACGGGCAGCAGCGTCGCCGCGCCGCGGGCCGCCATCTCCCCGCACAGGGCCCACGCCAGCTCGACCTCGCTCCAGGTCGGATTGGCCAGCGCCAGCTCGCCGATGCGCGGAATCCAGTAGGCGCGTTCCTTACGCAGAACCTCGACGACGATCGACGGGTTCGAGGTGGCGCCGGTCGCACCTCGCTCGATCGCGTAGGTCAGCTCATCGACATCGCAGGAGTCGTTCCAGTAATCGGTCGGGCCCATCAGGGTGGTCTGGAGGAGGGGCACGTCGACCGAGGTTGTCACGTTCATCGGACTCTTCCCTGGCGCCGTTGCCTCAATCTGACGTGGCAAAGCCTCCGCCAGGCCGCGGCCCGGCCGCCAGGGACCTAGGACAGCTATGTATCGGGTCGTTCGGCTCTATCGGGTGCCTTTAGGCAGGTCGAGCGTTGAAACCGGAATGAAGGAACAAATCTAGCTTAGGAGGCAGATTGAGATGCCTGCCGACGTTCCGACGGTTCAGACAAGGAACACCATACCGCTGTGGCTAGCGGTAGCGATCACCGTCGTCGTATCCCTGCCCTTCGGCATCTGGCTGAACAGGTGGAACTTGCCCATCTGGGTGTCGTTCATCGTGTGGGCCGAGTACTTCGCGCTTGGCGCGAAGGCATCGGCTCTTATCAAGATCGTGCCCGCGTACCTATCTGGAGTCGGGGTGGCGGCGGTCATCATGACGGCCTACGTCTGGCTCAGCAAGGTGTTCGGCACGGCCCACTGGTTCAAGCCCACTGATCTGGCGCTTGGCGTCGCCGCGTTCGTCGGGTTCTGCTTCTTCATCTTCGCGATGAACTACATCCCGTTCTGGCGCGACAACACGCTGCCGTTCTTCAACGGTGTTTCGATGGGCCTCGCGGTCTACTTCACCGGCGCCTTCGTCCACCCGTTCCCCGCGGTCGTCAGCGTGTACGCGCTGCCGTGGATCGCCGCCGCAGGCGCGATACTCGCTGGCCTGCTCGGCGCATTCCTCGGCTGGTTCAACGTCGCGATCCTGTTCCCGCGCAAGGTGACGACGGCGCAGACCGGGATGTCGGCCATCGAAGTGCCTGACACGGCGGCAGCGCTGCTGTCGAGCGATGGAGATGCACTGCCGCCACCGAAGGTCGAGAAGTCGCCGGTCGACAGCACCTACCGTCCGGAGGTGAAGTCATGACCGCGAAGATCGAGACGGAAGAGGTTCTCGGTCAGTTCCTCGGAGACGACAGCTTCCCCGTCAAGTGGGACGCTGAGCTGGAGAAGAATCTCTTCTGGGTGTACGACGACTTGCACAATCCACACCCGCTCAGCCCGATGCACGAGGACATCGGCCTGTGGACGATGTCGTGCAGCCACATGTTCCGGCGGTTCGGAACGCCATTCGCGACGGACTGGCTCGCCAAGAACGTCAACGGTTATCTCTACACCGCCGCCATCCCGGCCGACTCCCAGATGAAGATCGACGGGAGGCAGTACGGCGGCCGCTACGGCGCGGTCGTGCCGCTCGACCCTGAGTACCCGGCCAAGATCGGGACGTACCTCAACGCCGTCCTGCCAACCTACGGACTGGAGTTCGCGAACTGGTGGCGCGCACGGCTCGTTCCCGAGATGCGTCGGAACTTCGACTACATCGAGGGCATGCTCGACCGGCAAGACGACCTCACGCTGATGGAGCTCGCCTGCCTGCTCGAGGACGCGATCGACATGCACGATCGCCACTGGAAGATCCACTGGATGCTCAACTTCGCGCAGCTATCCGCAACGCTGAACCTGCGTGCCGTGATGGAGAAGACGCACGGCGCGATCGACGAGGCGCTGCTCGGACGGCTGCAGAGCTCGGCCAAGGACCGCAACTGGGACTCGATCGAGGCCCTGTGGAAGATGAAGGAGGATGCGAAGGCCGACACTGAGCTGGCGCTCGCGTTCAAGCACGAGACCGCGGAAGAGATCATCGCCGCGCTCAAGGGCACCGAGCGCGGTCGGCAGTTCATCTCAGAGCGCGTCAGGCCGTATCAGAAGGAGTTCGGCTGGCACGCGGTCTGGAGCCACGAGTTCATCTTCCCGACTGTGTTCGAGCAGATGGAGCCGGTGATCGAGCTTGTCCACGGCTACATCGAGACGAACTACGACTACCCGAAGACAGTCGGGGCGCTCGCCGAGGACATCGAGGCGGCGTCCAGGGAGATACTCGAGGGCCTCGATGGTGAGGCGCTCGAGGAGATGCGGGCCGCCAACGAGATCAACCTGAAGATGGCGCCGCTGACTCCTGACCACCACTTCTACATCGACCAGGGCGCCAACGCGCACGTCCGCCTGGTCCTTATCGCGATCGGCAAGAAGCTCGTCGCTCAGGGCGTTCTCGACGCTCCCGACGACGTGATCTTCTTCCGGTACAACGAATTGCGCGTCTTCATGGGCGACCCGGCCACGATGGACGGTCGCGCTCTTGTCGCGCAGCGCAAGGCCGAGCGGGAGAACGCGTACTCGTTCCGGCCGAGGGAGTGGATCGGAACTGTCACGCAGTCCCAGCTCGAATTCCCCTACCTGAACCTGTGGGGCTTCCCCGAGAAGTTCTACCGGAAGGCAGCCACCGTCGCCGGCCAGTTCACCGGGATCGGCGGCTCGCCCGGCGTGGTGGAGGGCACCGCCCGGGTGGTCCTGCGCGAGGACCAGTTCGACGAGGTCAGGGCGGGCGACATTCTGGTCTGCCAGATGACCAACCCGGCCTGGGTTGTCCTCTTCACGAAGATCACAGGGTTGGTCACCGATGCGGGCGGAACTGTCTCGCACCCGGCCGTCCTGTCGCGGGAGTTCGGCATCCCGTGCGTCTGCGGGGCATCGGTCGCTACCCAGCAGATTCACAACGGCGACCGGATCAGGATCAACGGCACGACCGGCCTGGTCGAGATCGTGGCAAAGGCCGCCCAACCGAAGAGCGACCTGTTCGGAGTGTGAGGGCGAGATGACGGGACCCTGGCGTGAGCCAGGGCCCCGTCCCGTGCGGCACAGCGTGAGGTCACGGACGGAGCGAGGAGCAGATGAACGACCAGTTGCAGTTGTCAGAGGAGATGTCAGCAGGCACAGCGCGGCTTCGTGTCGACGTGCTCGGCGGCGCACCGCGCGAGCACGTGCTCGATGACATGAGCTTCCTGAACTACCGCCTCGCCGATGTGCGCATCGAGCCCGCGGTCAGTCTCGCGGAGCCTGACATCGTCTGGCGGCAGGATGGCGAGAAGTCGATCGGCTACGACGGCAGGCAGATGACGTTCACGGGGCCATGGCCGGCCGGGCCGATCCAGAAGGTCATCGTGACCATGCTGACGCTGCGGATGGAGGCCGAGGGCCTGCACCCGTTCCACGCCTCGGCGGTCCGCTACCAGGGCAAGACGGTTCTGCTCGTGGGCGGCGAGTCCAACCACGGGAAGTCGATGGGCCAGATTGAGGCGTGCCGCCGCGGCGCGCTGCTGATCTCCACCGAGACGACCGTCATCGACGAAAGCGGCCGCGCTGTCGTCGGCTCGAAGGAGCCGTTCATCAAGAAGCGGACCGAGGGAACAGAACGGGCCGACAAGGCAGCCCCCGACCGCGGCGTCGACAAGTTCTTCGGGTCCATGCCGACCTGGGAGATCTACAGTCGGCCCGACCCGGTGGACATCGTCGTCGTGCCGGCGATTGACGGCAACTTCGACCCGAGCATCGACGCGATGATCCCCTTCGAGCGGCAGTTCCAGACGTTCCATTCAGTCCAGAACTACCTGCTGCTCAACGAGCTGCTCGGCGCAGGCTTCGCGATGCCGCTGGTCGACACCGAGGAGCTGCGGAAGGCCCGCGCCCGGTTCGTCGCGCGCTTCTGCGAGCGCCCCTACTACTTCGCACGGGCGGCAACACCCCAGGTGCTGCTCGACCTGGTCGACAAGATCATGTGAAGGACACGAAAGTGCAGACCATCGGCTATCAGCGCCCCGAGACGCTAGCGGAGGCCGTCGCCATCCTGCAGAGCCAGGGCGACAGCGCGAGGTTGCTGGCCGGGGGGACCGACCTGATCATCGCGTTGCGCGAGGGCAGGCTCCGGCCGGCCGTGGTCGTTGATGCCAAGCGGATTCCCGAGCTTCGTCCTACCATCACGGAGGCGGACGGCCGGTTGTCGGTCGGCGCGGACACCGTCATGACTGACATCGCCGCCAACCTTCGGGTGCGCAAGCACTTCCCCGCGCTCGCGGCGGCCGCCGCGGCCGTGGGCGCGGTCCAGATCCGGAACCGGGCCACCCTGGCCGGCAATATCTGCAACGCCTCGCCCGCGGCCGATACCGCGCCGCCGCTGCTCGCCTATGCCGCCGAGGTCATCGTCTACGGCCCGGCCGGCCCGCGGCGCATTCCGATCGAGAAGTTCTTCGCTGGCCCCGGCCAGACCACGCTGGCACGCGGAGAACTAGTCACGGCCATCGAGCTTGGATGGCCGGCCAGCCCGGCCGGGTCGGCGTTCGGCCGGCTCACCAGGCGCCGGGGCGCGGACCTGGCCAGCGTCAGCGTGGCGGCTTCCATCGACGGCTCTGGCCGCACCCGGCTCGGCTTCGGCGCGGTCGGCCCGCGACCGCTGCTGGCCACCGATTACAGCGGCGTGCTGGCCGATCCGGCCACCGATCCCGCCACCAGGGCGAGTCTGCTGGCCACCCTCGCGATGGCGACGAGCCCCATATCCGATGTCCGCGCCAGCCGGGAATACCGGATGAGCATGCTGGCCGTTCTCGGCGAGCGCGTGCTTGGCACGGCAATCACACGACGAGCTGAAGGGCGGCGCTGAATGTCAGGGACAAGAACAATAAAGCTGACCGTCAACGGCATCGCCAGGAAGCTTGGCGTCGCGCCTGAGCAGACGCTGCTTGACCTGCTGCGCGACGACCTCGCCCTGACCGGCACGAAGGAATGCTGCCTGGTCGGTGAGTGCGGCGCCTGCACCGTCAGCCTGAACGGCCGGATCGTTGATTCATGCCTGGTGCTCGCGGTCGAGGCCGACGGAGGCGAGGTCACCACGATCGAGGGAGTCGCGGAGAACGGCAGCCTGACACGGCTGCAGCAGGCATTCCTTGACTGCGGCGCGGTCCAGTGCGGCTACTGCAGCCCTGGCCAGGTGATGGCGGCCAGGGACCTGCTCGACCGGGTGCCGCACCCCAGCGTGGCCGAGATCCACGAAGGCCTGGCAGGCAACCTGTGCCGGTGCGCCTGCTACGAGCAGATCACCGACGCGGTGCTCGCAGCCAGCGGTGCGGTGCCGGCAGCCAGCAAGGCGGCCGGACAATGAGCGGCCTCGTCGGCACTTCCGCGCAGCGCTCAGGCGGCTCCGAGCGTGTCACCGGCCGGTATCAGTACCTGGGTGATATTCAGCTGCCAGGCGTCCTGCACGCCAAGCTCGTCACCCTCGACTGCGCGCGCGCCAGGATCCGCTCGGTCGACGCCAGCGAAGCCAGGAAGGTCCCCGGCGTCGTGCTGGTCATGACCGCGGCCGACCTGCCGCAGCCGGTGCCGAGATTCGGACCTCAGTACCTGGACCGCCCCGTGATAGCCGTAGCCGAGACCAAGTACCACGGCGAGCCGGTGGCGGCAGTAGCGGCGGAAACGATGCAGGCCGCCGAAGAGGCGGCCCGGCTGGTCAGGGTCGACTTCGAAGAACTGCCTGCCGTCTTCACGATCGCCGCGGCGCTCGCCGCCGACGCCCCGCTGGTGCAGGACCCGGCACTGCGGGCGGGCGATCCGCTGGCCCGGACAAACCTGCTGCACGAGCATCGCTACGGGTGGGGCGACGTCGATGCGGCGAGCAGCGATCTCGTCGTGGCCGGCCGCTACTCGTTCCCGATCGTGACCCATTTCGCGATCGAGCGTCATGGCTGCATCGCCGCCGCTGACGGCGACGGCATCACGATCTGGAGCACGATCCAGCACCCGTACTGGCTGCAGCGGACCATTGCCGACCTGCTGCGCCTGCCGCTGGCGAAGGTCAGGGTACTGGCGCCTGACCCTGGCGGCGGCTTCGGCGGCAAGCAGCACGCCAAGTACGAGCCGCTGATCGCGTTCATGGCCCTGCGCGCCGGCCGGCCTGTCCGCCTGATCCTGACCCTGGAGGAGACGTTCCAGGCCGTGCGCAGGAACTCGGCCGAGGTCAGCGTCAGGACCGGCTTCCGCTCGGACGGCACGATCACGTTCCGCGAGATCGACGCGAACTACCTGCTCGGCGCCTACGCCGACATCTCCGACCGGGTGGTGGGCAAGGGCACCTATCTGTCGTGCGGTCCTTACCGCGTCCCGGCGGCGCGGATCGTGGCCCGCAGCGTGCTCTCGCACACGCCGCCGTCGACGGCCTTCAGGGGATTCGGCGCGCCCCAGGTGCTGTGGGCGGCCGAGTCGAATCTCGACGAAGCGGCACGCAAGCTGGGCATCGACCCGCTCGAGTTGCGGCTGCGTAACCTTGCCCGCTTCGGCGAGCACTTCGTCCCTGGCGACAAGCCGGCCGACGGGCGCTGGGAGCAGACGGTCAGGAAGGCGGCAGAGCTCATCGACTGGGGCAGGCCGCTGCCCGCCGGACATGGCCGCGGCCTCGCGGTCGGCATCAAGCCAGGGCCGACGACCGGCCTGTCGTACTCCACCGTCCGGCTGCTCTCCGACGGCAGCATCGTGATGACCGCGGGGACGTCGGACATGGGGCAGGGCGCCCGTACCGTGTTCACCCAGATCGCCGCCGAGGAACTCGGCGTCCCGCTCGACCGGATCACCCTGGTGATGGGCGACACGGCAGTCGTCTCCTACGACCAGCAGACCTCGGCGAGCCGGTCAACGGTGCTGATGGGGAACGCCGTCCAGCAAGCCTGCCGGCAGGTCCAGGCCAAGATACGGACCCTGGCCGCCCGGGTCTACCAGGTCAGCGAGGCCGAGATCGAGGTCGAGCGCGGCGTCGTCCGGCTGCCCGGCCGGCAGGTCCCGATCGTTTCCGTGCTGAAACCCGGACTCGGCTCGCTCGGCGGCGAACTGATCGGCAACGGCGAGTGCCGCAAGGAGGCGCAGCGCAGCCACCCGCTGGGCGGCAGCCCGGAGTTCTACGAGCTCAACTGCACGGCCGTGGAGGCCGAGGTCGACCAGGGCACCGGCGAGATCGTGCTGACCAGGTACGTCACGGTCTCCGACGTCGGCAAGGCGATGAACCCGCTGCAGGTGCGCGGCCAGGATGAGGGAGCGGCCATCCAGGGCATCGGGCACACGCTGATGGAGCACTACGTGCTGGACGAGTCAGGTCGGATCCGCAATCTCGGGGCGATCGACTACCGGATCCCGACCAGCATGGACCTCCCGCTCGACATGCGCAGCGACGTCATAGAGAACGCCGACGGACCTGGCCCGTACGGATCCAAGGGCATGAGCGAGGGCGCGCTGCTTGCCGTCGCTCCCGCAGTGGCCGCGGCGGTTACCGACGCGACCGGCGCCGTGATTCATGACCTGCCACTTACACCTGAGCGGGTCTGGCGCGCACTGGAGCAGCGGCCGCAACCCGCGCCGCAGGTCCGCGCGCTGACTAAGGAGATGCACCGATGACTACGAACACTCAGGCTGGCCCCGTTTCTCAGGCTGGCCCCGTTTCTCAGGCTGGCACAGCGGACGCGGAGGTCGGCCTCATCGGGCAGCTACCGGCCGACCGCATCGTCGCGGCGGCTCGCCTGGTTCGCGAGGGCCGCACGTATTCGCTGGCCGCGACCCGCTATCCCGGCATGCCATTGTTCCCGGGGCACCCGCCGTTCCAGGTGCTGAACTTCCGCACTCCCCATGGCATCCGCGTCGCCGATGCTCACCCATGGGGCCCGGTGAACGACGCCGGGCTCGGATACATGGCTGAGTACGTCATGGCCACGTCGCACTCCGGCGCTCACATCGACGCGCTTGCCCATATGACCGTCGGCGCGGATTCGCACTGGTACGGAGGCGGCAACCCGGATGCGTACCTGAGCGACGCCGGTCCGGTGTACGGCGACGCGTCGAAGCTGCCGCCGTTCTTCACTCGCGGCGTGCTGCTCGACGCGCCCCGCTACCGCGGCGTGGACTGCCTGCCGAAGGGCTCGCCCATCGACGCCGCCGAGATGGAGGCGATCTGCGCCGCACAGGGCGTACGGGTGCGGCCGTGGGACGTCGTTCTCATCCGGACCGGCTACATGGGCCTGTGGCCAGATGCCGAGAAAATGGCAGCCCACAAGACCGCGGGTCCTGACGTCACAGCCGCGCGCTGGCTGCTCGAGCACGGCGTCGTCGCGACGGGCACGGACACCGAGACCTATGAGGTTCAGCCGGCGCCCGAGCTTGGCGCCCCGGCCAACCCGCAGCCAGTCCACACGCTGCTCCTGATCGAGAACGGCGTCCACCTGATGGAAAGCCTTGATCTTGAGAAGCTCGCCGCTGACCGGGTCTACGAGTTCCTCTTCGTGGCTCTGCCGCTGAAGATCCGCGGCGCAACCGCCTCGATGGTGGACCCGCTCGCAGTCATCTAGAAGGGGTAAGTGAGGTCCGCCATGTCTACTGTCACCACTCACGACACCAGCACCCAGCCTGGCTCAGCGCCGCCCGGCGTGCCGGCCGTGATGCAGGCCCTTGTGGTACTCGAGCCCAACCGCTTCGAGATCCGCGAGCTGCCGGTTCCAGCCCCGGGACCAGGCGAGGTGCTCGCCCGCGTGCGAGCGGTATCGATCTGCGGCACGGACGCCCATCTCGTCCGCGGCGATTACCCCGGCTTCTGGCCGCCGGCGTTTCCGTTCACCCCCGGTCACGAGTGGGCGGGCGACATCGTCGCGCTGGGGCCAGGCGTCGACCGGTACGGCTGGAACATCGGCGACCGGGTGGCCGGAACGTCGCACGACGCGTGCGGCGTGTGCCAGAAATGCGTCGAAGGCCGGTACAACCTGTGCGAGAACTACGGCATCCCTGGCCTGCACAAACAGTATGGCCACAATGTACAGGGCGCGGACGCGATGTATGTCGTGCACGGGCTGAAGGCGATATTCCGGCTGCCCGACGGCCTCAGTTACGCGGAAGGGGCTGTCATCGACCCGGCCTCGATCGCGCTGCACGTGGCGAACCGCGGTGGGGTCAGGCCAGGCGACTGCGTGGCCATCACCGGAGCCGGAGCGATTGGCCTGCTGGCCGGAGATGCGGCCCTCGTCCGCGGCGCGGCCCGCGTGATCATTGCCGAAACAAACCCCATCCGGCTGGCCAAGGCCGCGGCCATGGGGTTCGAGACGGTCGATCCCCGTGCCACCGATGCGGCCGGTGAGGTACGGAACCGGACGGGCGGACTGGGTGCCGACATCGCGCTGGAGTGCGCCGGCGTGCCCGTCGCCGTCCAGCAGGCACTCGCGATGCTGCGCCGCGGAGGCCGGTGCGCTGCCGTGGGGATTCCGACGCAAGGCGTCGAGATCGCCATGCAGCGTCTCGTGCTGGACGAGCTCGAGCTAGTCGGCTGCCGGGCCACCGCCGGCGAGATGCGCCACGTCATCCCGCTGGTCGAGCAGGGCCGCATGCGCGTGCGCGACATCACCACCCATCATTTCGCGCTAGCCGACTACGGGCAGGCGCTGGCGACGTTCAACGATCCGAAGAGCGGAGCGATCAAGATCATTATTGAGCCGTAGCGGGCGGCCGGAACGGGTGTGGCCGCGATCGACGAGAAGAAGGCCTGGAGAAGTGGCGACAACAGTCGAGATGCCGAAACTCGGCAACACCGTGCAGGAGTGCCTGCTGTCGGCCTGGCTCAGGCACAAGGGCGACTCCGTCGCCGCCGGAGACATCATCGCCGAGGTCGAGACGGACAAGGCGAGCTTCGAGATCGTCGCGCCGGCCGACGGCATTCTGCTCGATACCTACGTCGACGAAGGCGCCATAGTTCCGGTCTTCACCACCATCTGCGCCATCGGAGCGGCGGGAGAAGACGTCGCCGGGCTCGGTGCGGCCCCGGGCGCCCAGCAAGCCAGGGGAGAGGACGGCGACGTCAGCGCACGGCCGTTGGGCGATGTGCCGGAGCTGAATCAAGCGCAGGCAACTGCCGCACAACAGCGAGCAGACTCCGGTTCGTCCGCGTCGCTCAGCCCGCGGGCGCGTCGGTACGCCCGCGACCACAGCCTCAGTCAGCGGCCTGCCGCTGGCAGCGGACCTGGTGGCCGGATACTCGAGGCTGATCTGCGCGATCTGTACTACACGCTGCCCCGTGCCTCAGAGACGGCAGCGCAGGAGATGGCGGGCGGTCACCTGGCCGGGGGAGCCGGATCTGGGATTGGCGGCATGATCCGCGCCGGCGACCTTGACGCACCCGAGGCACCGATCTCCTCCGTCCGCCGCAGGATCGCCGACCGCCTCAGGGAGTCGGTCAACTCGACGGCTCAGTACACGCTGAACGGGTCGGCGAACGCCGGCGGCCTGCTGGCGGTTCGGCGGCACTTGAAGTCCGACTCCGCGACCGCCGGCATCACCGTGAACCACCTGGTCGCCTTCGCGACGATCAGGGCCCTGCAGCAGGCACCAGACCTGAACGCCGAGTTCGCCGGCGGCATGCTCCGCAGGCATGCCGCCGTGCACCTGGGCTTCGCCTGCGACACCGACCGGGGGCTCCTGGTCCCGGTCGTCAGGGACAGTCAGTGGCTGTCCCTCGCCGACCTCTCGCTCCGGATGCGGGACCTCGGCGCGCAGGCCTCGGACGGCACCATCTCGCCCGACGACCTGACCGGCGGCACATTCACCGTCAGCAATCTGGGCAGCCTCGGCGTCGAGTCCTTCACGCCGATACTCAACCCGCCCCAGGTAGCGATCCTCGGCATCGACGCGATCGGCCTCAAGCCGGTGCGCAAACCCGACGGGAACATCGAGTTCATCGACTCCATCGGCCTGTCACTGACCCTCGATCACCAGGTCATCGACGGCGGGCCGGGGGCCAGGTTCCTGCACCTGATCGCCCTCGAGATCGAGAATGTCGAGGCGCTATGTACGACCTGATCGTGATCGGGGCCGGCCCAGGCGGATACGAGGCCGCCATCCACGCTGGCCGGCTGGGCAGGAAAGTCGCGCTCGTCGAGCAGGAGCGGATCGGGGGCGCCTGCCTGAACGTGGGCTGCATCCCCGCGAAGGCCTTCCTGCGCTCGTCGCGGCTGTGCCGCGAGTGCCGCGAGGCCGACTCCTACGGTGTGCACGTCAGCGCGGTCAAGTTCGACCTGCCGATGGTCGTCGAGCGGAAGGACCGGATAGTCGCCGGCCTCGCCGACGGCGTGGCCGGGCTGCTGGCACAGGCCAACGTCGAGGTCGTGGCGGGTCACGGCCGCATCGTGGCCCGCGGCGCGGTGCAGGTAGACAGCGACCGCATCGAGGCGGCGAACATCCTGATCGCGACCGGATCCGGTCCCGCGATGCCGCCGATTCCTGGCATCGACTCCTGCTACGTCATCGACTCGACGGCGGCGTTCGCCCTTACCGACGTCCCCGCCCGTGTCGCGATCATCGGGGCAGGCTTCATCGGGCTCGAGTTCGCGACGTTCTTCAGCGACGTTGGGTCCGAGGTGGCGGTATTCGAGGCGCTGCCGGGGATCGCTGCCGGGTGGGACCGCGATGTCGCTGACCGGCTGCGGAAGTCACTGCAGCGCCATGGCGTCACGTTCCACCTCTCGTGCCAGGTGCTCGGCATCGACGGTGGCGCGATCAGGTTCTCCGACGGACAGGGCTCGATCCGCACGTACGAAGCGGACCGCATACTCAACTCGACCGGGCGGGTACCTGTCGTCACCGGTCTCGGTCTGCAGGACGCCGGTGTCGACTTCTCGCCCGGTGGCGTGCGGATCAACGACCGGGGCAAGACCAACGTGCCGGGGATCTGGGCCTGCGGCGACGTCACAGGCAAGAACATGCTCGCGCACGTCGCCACGCGCGAGGGAATCGTCGCCATCGACAACATGTTCGCCGGGCCAGGCCGAATCCGATACGACGCCATCCCGGCCGTCATCTACACCCACCCTGAGGCCGCCTCGGCGGGCCGCACAGAAGAGCAGCTGAAGGCCGCGGGAATCGCTTACAGGAAGGCATCCGTACCCATGAGTGTCGCGGGGCGGTTCCGAATTGAGAACGAGGGGGAGAACGGCTTCCTCAAGCTGCTGACCGGCGCCCGCTACGGAGAGATTCTCGGTGTTCACGCCTTGGGAGATATGTCGAGCGAATTCATTGTCGCCGTTTCAGCGCTGATCGAGACCGAGGTGCCCGCCCGGCATGCGGCCGAGATTATCTTCCCGCATCCGACCGTATCCGAGGCGCTGCACGAGGCAATCCGTCGCGCCGCAGACGAGGGGGAGTCATGACGAAAGCACTTGTGATCAAGCCAGCGGACGCGTTCTCTCGGGGAGCGATACACTTCCGAGATATTCCCGTCAATACATATAGCAAGACGATAACGGAAGAGCTTTCGCGTTACACGGCGGACGATCTGCTCGAGATCTGGCGGGAGATGTGCGCGATCCGCGAGTTCGAGACCATCCTCAACGAGATTAAGATCAAGGGTGCCTACCGCGACGTCAGCTATCAGCACCTGGGACCCGCGCATCTTTCCCTCGGCCAGGAGGCCGCAGCGGTCGGAATGGCGTTCGCGCTGAGTCCGCAGGACCACATCTACGGATCGCACCGTAGCCACGGCGAGATCCTGGCCAAGGGATTTTCCGCGATTCGTCAGCTAGGCGATGACGAATTGCTGGAGATCATGCGCTCGTATCGTGACGGCGCTGTGCTGGCGCCGGCCGAGAAAGGGCACAGCGGCTCGGTCAGGGATCTGGCCGAGCGTTTCTTCGTGTACGGTGCCTACAGCGAGATGTTCGCCCGCGATACCGGATTCAACCGCGGGCTCGGCGGCTCGATGCACGGGTTCTTCAAGCCGTTCGGAATTTACCCGAATAACGCGATCGTGGGTGGCTCGGGGTCGATCGCTCCTGGGGCGGCGCTCTACAAGCGGGTGAACCGCCAGTCGGGGATCGTGGTCGCGAACATCGGGGATGCATCCTTCGGTTGCGGCCCGGTCTGGGAGGGCATCACGTTCGCCAGCATGGACCAGTACAGGGAACTCTGGGACGCCTCGCTTGGCGGCGGCCTGCCCGTCATCTTCAACGCGATGAACAACTTCTACGGCATGGGGGGCCAGCCCGACGGAGAAACGATGGGCTGCCAGTTCGTCGCCAGGATCGGCGCCGGGGTCAACCCGGAGCAGTTGCATGCGGAACGCGTCAACGGCTACGACCCCCTGGCGGTGATCGATGCTTTCGGAAGGAAGAAGGAGATACTCCTCTCCGGGCGCGGCCCGGTGCTCCTGGACACCATCACCTACCGGACCTGCGGCCACTCGCCGTCCGATGCTTCGAGTTACCGCACGAAGGAGGAGGTCGCCCTCTGGCGGGAAGCCGACTCGATCCTGTCCTACCGCAGCCGGATTCTCGAGGCCGGCGTGCTCAGCGCCGACCTGCTCGCCGAGACCGAGCGCGAAGTCAGGGACATGGTCTTCGATGCGTTCAGGCTCGCGACCGACCTGGAAGCCAGCCCGAGGATTCCGCTGGATTCCGAGTTGATCGGCAGCGTGATGTTCTCCAACGCCCGCGCGGAGAAACTGGATGACCGGCCGCCAGAACTGGCTGGCGATCTCGCGAGCAACCCGAGGGTCAGGCAGATCCTGGGCAAGACCCGCACCGCCTTCTCGGGCGGCCAGCGCCTGCCCGCTCTCAAGGTGTTCAACCTCAGGGACGGCATCTTCGAGGCCATCCTGCACCGCTTCGCGATCGATCCGACGATGATCGCGTTCGGCGAGGAGAACCGGGACTGGGGCGGCGCCTTCGGCGTCTACCGCGGCCTCACCGAGGCCCTGCCGTATCACCGGCTGTTCAATGCGCCGATATCCGAGGCCGGCATCGTCGGCGCGGCTGTCGGTTACGGAATGGAGGGCGGCCGGGTCGTCGCCGAGCTGATGTACGCCGACTTCATCGGCCGGGCTGGCGACGAGATCCTCAATCAGCTGCCGAAGTGGCAGGCGATGTCCGGCGGTATGCTGACCATGCCCGTGGTACTCAGGATATCGGTGGGCGATAAGTACGGTGCGCAGCACTCCCAGGACTTCACCGCTATCACCGGGCACATTCCCGGCCTCAAGGTGGTGTACCCGGTAACGCCGTACGACGCTAAGGGCCTGATGAATTCTGCCCTGGCCGGCACGGATCCGGTTGTCTTCTTCGAAAGCCAGCGACTCTACGATATCGGCGAGCAATTTGTTGCCGACGGAGTACCTGAAGGTTATTACGAGATCCCGCTGGGCGAGCCTTCGGTCAAGCGAAGCGGAAAGGACCTGACTCTTATCACCCTCGGGCCCGCTCTCTATACTGCCATCGAAGCGGCTGACGAGCTGGCCAGGCGTTTTGATCTGTCGGCGGAGATAGTTGATCTTCGCTCGGTGAACCCGCTGAACTACGACCTGCTGGCAGAGTCGGTAAGCAAGACAGGAAAGGTCCTGCTCGTCAGCGAGGCCGTGGAACGAGGAAATTTCCTGCAGACCGTCGCGGCCAACCTGAGCCAGATCTGCTTCGACGAACTCGACGCGCCCGCGGTAGTGGTCGGCTCGAGAAACTGGATTACGCCCCCTGCGGAACTGGAAAACATGTTCTTCCCGCAGCGCGACTGGCTGCTCGATGCCATTCACGAGCAGATACTTCCGCTTCGCGACTACCGCCCGACGTCCAGCCGGACGAGAGGCGAGCTAATTCGGCGGGCACGGCTGGGAGTGTAAAACGCCCGCAGAGGTCCATAAAAGACAGGACTTCCGCCTCTGTGGACACCTTAGCCGCAAGAGTGTGCTGGGGATAGGACCGCTGAAAATAAAACACTTTGATTGGCCACCTGGAACGGAGAGCGTCATGCTGAAGCGCACACCTCGGCGGGAGGCAGAGGTCTACCACCTTCCCGGCCGCGATTTCTTCCTGTGCATCGGCCCGAACACCAGCGACGCGAAGAACATCGCCCTGGGCATCGCGGTCTTTCCCGGCGGCTCCGCGCCGGCCGGCCACATCCACCCGGCCGAAGAAGAAGTCATCTACATCGTGTCAGGCCACGGCGAGCTTGTTACTCCTGAGGGGACAGCGGAGCTTGAGCCGGGCGTCACGGTCTACATCCCGCCCGGCCTGCATCACGCGACGGTCTCCCGTGGTCCTGAGCCGCTTGAGCTTGTCTCCGTCTTCTCGCCGCCGGTGATTCCTGGCTCGTACGAAGCGCCAAGGCCATGAGCGGCAGCACGCCTGGCATCGCCGAACTTGAGGAGATGGCCAGGCAGGCGCGCCGCGAGACGATCAGGGCGGTCGCGCATGCGAAGGGCGGCCACGTGGGCGGCCCGCTGTCCGCCATGGACGTCCTGACGGCGCTGTACTTCCGCGAGCTGAACATCCGGCCCGAGCAGCCGGACTGGCCGGATAGGGACCGGTTCATCTTGTCGAAGGGTCACAGCTGCGTCGGCCTGTATGCCGTCATGGCGCTCCGCGGATACTTCCCGGTGTCGGAACTGGCCACCTTCGACGGCATCAACTCGCGGCTGCAGGGACACCCGGACATGAGGCTGCTGCCCGGCCTTGACATGTCCAGCGGGTCGCTCGGGCTCGGCCTCTCGGCCGGCGTTGGCATCGCGCTCGGCGCGAAGCTGGCCGGCCAGGACTTCGCGACCTTCGTCATGGTGGGCGACGGCGAGTGCAACGAGGGCGTCGTCTGGGAGAGCGCGCACATCGCCGAGCGCTACTCGCTCGACAACCTGATCGTGGTCGTCGACCAGAACCAGTTGCAGCAGTTCGGCTGGCGCGCCGACGGCACCGGCATGCGCCGGCCGCCCTACGGCGAGCAGGAGCTGAGGGACCGCTGGGCCGCGTTCGGCTGGGCGGTCCCCGAGGTCGACGGGCATGACATGGCGGCCGTCGTGCAGGCGCTCGCCGATGCGCGAGCCGTCAAGGGTCGGCCGGTTGCGCTGATCGCGCACACCGTCAAGGGCAAGGGCGTCTCGTTCATGGAAGGCGACTTCCGGTGGCACAGCCGGATCCCCACCGCCGAGGAACTGGCGACCGCGCTCGCCGAACTCTCCGGCACCAGCGTTCAGACCGCGGAGGCGTGACATGGCTGTGCATCCAGGCAAGGTAGTGCATCCGGCCGGGGCGCTCCGTCCAGGCAAGGCGGCCCGCGTCGTCTTCGGCGAGACCATGTCGGATCTGGCGGACGAAGACCCGCGCGTACTGGTGCTGGACGCCGATGTGGGGGTCTCGACCGGGGCGGCCGCGTTCGAGGCGGCCCATCCTGACCGTTTCCTTCAGATGGGGATCGCTGAGCAGGGCATGCTCGGCGCCGCCGCGGGCCTGGCGACGCTGGGGTTCGTCCCGGTCGTCTCGGCCTTCTCCTGCTTCGCCGTTGGCCGGGCCTTCGACTCGATCCGCGTCCTGATCGCCCAGCCCGCGCTGAGCGTGAAGATCGCCGGCGGTTACGCGGGCCTGCTGACCGGCATGACCGGCAAGACCCACCAGATGTTCGACGACGTCGCCATCATGCGCACGCTGCCGAACGTGTCGGTGCTGGCGCCCGCCGACGAAGTCGAGACCGCCCAGGCCATCCGGGCCATGGTCGCCTGCGACGGGCCGTTCTACATTCAGCTCACCAGGGAGGCTTCGCCGGTTCTGTTCGCGGCCGATTACCGGTTTGAGATCGGGCCGGCGGTCAGGGTCAGGGACGGCTCGGACGTCACGCTCGTCAGTACCGGTGTCCAGACCACCCGGGTCTATCAGGCGGCCGAGATCCTGGCGAGCCGCGGGATCGAGGCGACGGTCCTGCACGTCCCGACCATCAAGCCGATCGACGAGGACGGCATTGTCGAGGCGGCCAGCGCCAGCGGCCTGGTCGTCGTGGTCGAGGAGCAGTCCGTTCTCGGCGGGCTCGGCGGCGCCGTCGCGGAGGTCCTGTCGAGCCGTTATCCGGTGCCGGTCAGGCGGCTCGGCTTGCCGGACATCTACGGCGAGAGCGGCCCCAACGAGGCGCTGCTCGACAAGTACCGGCTGTCCGCTGGAGCGGTCGCCGAGGATGTCCAGGCCTGGCTCAGGCAGCCGCCAGCCCGGCGGACGCCGGCCGATCTTGAAGGAGCTGACAGGCGATGAAACGGGTCGGTCACTACATCGACGGAACGCAGACACTGGGCAGCTCGGACCGGGCTGGCCCGATCTTTGATCCTGCGACCGGCGAGCAGACCGGCGAGGTCGTCTTCGGATCAGCCGCGGACGTCGATGCCGCCGTCGCCAGCGCGGCCGCGGCGTTCCCGCAATGGCGCGATGTGCCGTTGTCGCGCCGGAGCGAGATCCTCTTCACCATGCGGGATCTGGTGCGCGGCCACGCGAAGCAGATAGCCGAGGCGATCACGAGCGAGAACGGCAAGGTGCTCTCCGATGCCGAGGGCGAGGTACTGCGCGGCCTGGAGAATCTCGAGTTCGCCTGCGGCATACCAAGCCTGATCAAAGGCGAGCATTCCGAGCAGGTCGCTCACGGCATCGACGTCCATTCGGCCCGGTACCCGCTTGGGGTGGTCGCTGGCATCACTCCGTTCAACTTCCCGGCCATGGTGCCGCTGTGGATGTTCGCCAACGCGATCGCCTGCGGAAACTGCTTTGTGCTCAAGCCATCGGAGAAGACCCCGTCTGCGTCCATGCTGCTTGCTGACCTGTGGCAGCAGGCCGGACTCCCGGCTGGTGTCTTCAACGTCGTCCATGGCGACCGGGAAGCGGTCGACCGGCTACTCACTCATCCGCTGGTTGCCGCAGTGTCCTTCGTCGGATCCACCCCGGTTGCACGACACGTCTACGCCACCGCGGCAGGCTCGGGTAAGCGGGTGCAGGCCCTGGGCGGCGCGAAGAACCACATGATCGTGCTGCCCGACGCCGACCTCGACATGGCCGCCGACGCCGCCGTGTCGGCCGGATATGGCGCGTCGGGTGAGCGCTGCATGGCCGTCTCGGTCGTGACCGCGGTCGGGAACGTGGCCGACCGGCTTGTCGACGCGATCGCCGCCCGCCTGGACAAGGTGAAGGTCGGCGCTGGGATCGATCCCGGCTCCGAGATGGGCCCGCTGGTGACCCGCGAGCACCGTGACAGGGTGGCCGCATATCTTGATGTCGCCGCGGCGCAGGGTGCCGTCGTGGTGGCCGACGGGCGTGACCTGGTCACCGCGGACGGCGGTTTCTTCCTCGGACCCTGCCTGGTCGACCACGTGCGCAGCGACATGCCCATATACCAGGACGAGGTCTTCGGCCCCGTGCTGTCCGTAGTGCGGGTGCCCCGCTACGACGACGCAGTCCAGTTGGTGAACGAGAACAGGTACGGCAACGGTGTTGCCATCTTCACCAGGGATGGCGGTGCGGCGAGCAGCTTCCAGCATCGGGTCAACGTCGGCATGATCGGGATTAACGTGCCTATTCCGGTCCCGGTGGCGGCGTATTCGTTCGGCGGGTGGAAGGACTCGCTCTTCGGGGACCTGCATATGTACGGGCCGGACGGCATCCGCTTTTACACCCAGGGCAAGGTGGTCACCACACGCTGGCCTGACCCGGCCACAAGCAGCGTCGACCTCGGCTTCCCGCGCACGAGATAGCGATCGCGGGCGTTGCGCCAATGGCCACCATCGTGCTGATCGGCACGCTCGACACCAAGGGCGCGGAGTACGAGTACGCCAGGAAGAGACTCCGTGAGCTTGGCGTCGAGACCATTCTGATTGACGTGGGCACTGGCGGTCCGCCGCCCGTTATGCCTGATATAACAGCTGCGCAGGTAGCTGAGGCGGCCGGATGCCGGCTCGCTGAGATGACCGACCGCGGCGACGCGGTAGCGGCGATGGCCCTGGGTGCCGAAGTGACTTGCCGCAGGCTGCTCGCGACCGGGCGACTGGACGGGCTGATCGCGCTGGGCGGCTCCGGAGGTACCCACATCGCCACCCGTGCCATGCGAGCGCTGCCCATCGGGGTCCCGAAGATCATGGTGTCGACCATGGCCTCAGGAAACGTCCGCCCCTATGTCGATCTCAGCGACATATCTATGACCTACTCGGTCGTCGACATCGAAGGCCTGAACCCGATCCTGGAGCGGATAGTCGCGAACGCAGTAGCGTCTGTGGTCGCCGCGGCGCGAGTGAGGCTGCCCGGGCACCGGGCCAGGCCGCTGGTCGGCGCGAGCATGTACGGCGTCACCACTCCTTGCGTGACCCGGGCTCGCGCCCGGCTCGAACAGCGCGGCTACGAGGTTCTGGTCTTCCACGCCAACGGCAATGGCGGCCGCTCGCTCGAGGCGCAAGCGCGCGCCAAGTCTCTGATCGGCGTCTTCGATCTCACCACCACCGAACTCGCCGATGAGCTTGCTGGCGGCGTCGCGTCGGCCGGACCTAACCGGCTGGCCGCGGCAGGGCAGGCGGGACTGCCGCAGGTCGTCTCGTTTGGCGCCCTTGACATGGTCACTTTCGGACCGCGCTGGACGCTGCCGCAGAAGATGCGGGGCCGGAACCTCCACATCCACAACCCGGCCGTCACGCTGGTCCGGACGACGCCATACGAGTGCCGAGAGCTCGGCCGCACGATTGGACGCAAGCTTTCTCTGGCCACAGGACCTGTTGCGGTGTTCGTACCGCTCCGGGGCGTTTCGCAGATCTCGGTCGAGGGCGGCCCGTTCTACGATCCCGATGCCGACAGCGCGCTGCTCGACGGCTTGCACGAGACGCTATGCCCGTCGGTAGAGGTGCATGAGCTCGACATGGACATCAACGACGAGGCGTTCGCGCTGGCGGCCGCAGACCGACTCCACGAACTCATCCAGGCAGTGCGGGCGTGACACGGCTGCCGGTTGTTCGATCCCCAGGCTTCGGTGGTGCTGGCCGTGGCCTGGTCGTTGCCGTACGAGCCTTTCCTAATGCGGCGGGTTCGGCCGCCGGGAGGGCCGGCCGCATCTGAGCGGGCTGTGGTCGCCGGCGGCGGCGAGCCGGCGTGCGGGACTTGAGTCCTGGCTGGAACGACGACGCAGGGTGGTCGATAATGCGGAGTGTGGATCCGGTAGACGCGGCATGGAATCTCGAGCTACTGGGTGACTACTGGCCCAGCAGCCATCGTCCGGGCGCGATGAGCTCGCGTGCCCGGGCCGGTCCCCATGATCCGGGTGGGTAGGGGGCGATCGGGGGCGGGTTCGACAGCAGCGGGTCAGCCACCCTCCAAGGGATCGAGGCGTGCGCGGTGTCGACGTCCAGCGCCGGGCCGGGCTTTTTCGCTA
>OCZU010000553.1_pt1 | contig 25554 bp, 15 predicted proteins | sample 1539001 | NCBI WGS metagenome assembly OCZU01 (sample SAMEA3539306, study PRJEB22396) | soil metagenome | biome: tundra; feature: field; material: soil | place: USA | collected 2010-05 | depth 0.15 m | reverse complement strand
ACGGCGCCCTGGGCGTCGCCCGCGCCGCCGTGGCGGCCGCGCTCGTCGCCGCCGGCGGTTCAGGACCAGTCCGCGTGGCCGGCCCGGATTCCGGCGACTGCTGGCGGGAGCTTGAGATAGGCCCGATTCGGTAAAACAAGAGGCAGCGAAGGTGCTCGCATGACGGTGCGGTCAGAACAGGAAACGGCGTTCGATCCGGTTGACCCGGCATTCCTCGAGAATCCATATCCGTGTTACGAACGGCTGCGCGCGGCCGGCCCGATCGTGCGCCTGGGGCCGACGCAGTGGCTGGCCGCCAGGCACGCGCAGGTAGCCCGGCTGCTGCGGGATACCCGCCTGCGCAACGAATGGCCGGAATCCTTCCAGGCCATGCGGCTCGGCGACGGGCCGGTCAAGGACTTCCTGCTGCGCCTGATGCTCTACCGCGAGGACCCGGATCACGCCGAGCTTCGCCGGTTCCTCAGCGGCATCCTGCACGCCACGCCGCAGGCCGAGCTCCGGGCCCTCATAGCCGGGCAGTCGGCCGGGCAGATCCGCCGCGCGCTCGCGGCCGGGCGCCTGGAAGTGATGGATGACCTGGCTTTCCCTGTTCCGCTCGCCGTCGCCTGCCAGCTCATCGGCGTGCCAGACGAAGACCAGCAGATGGTCGGGCAATGGGGAACAGAGGTCATCAAGGCGTTCACGGTCACCTTGCCAGCGGAAGACCGCCCGGCCGTGAACGCCGCCATCGAGAGCCTGCGGCACTATTTCCGCGAATGGCTGCGGGCGGCGGGCGGCCAGCGCGCGCCGGCCGGAATCGCCGCGCTGGCCGACGCGGCCAGGCTGGGTACGTACAGCGAGGACGAGCTCGTCGATAACGTGATCTTCCTGCTGGTGAGCGGCTTCACGACCACCGTGCACATGATCGCGACCGTGTGCGCGATCCTGCTCGAGCATCAGGAGGCGGTCGCGCAGCTGCGGGCCGATCGCTCCTTGCTCGCCAGTGCGGTCGAGGAGTGCCTGCGCTACGACGCGCCCCTGCAGCACGTGTCGCGCCTGGTCTCGGAGGCGATCGACGTCGAGGGGCAGCGAATCAGGCCAGGGCGGGTCGTGCACCTGCTGCTCGGATCGGCCAATCACGACAGTGACCAGTTCCCCGCTCCTGAGCGGCTGGACATCCGCCGTTCGCCCAACCCGCACGTGAGCTTCGGGTCAGGCCCGCACGCGTGCCTCGGCGCCAGCATCGGGCGGCTTGAGGTGATCACGCTGCTTGACTGCCTGCTTGACGCCTGCGCGGTGTTCGAGCCGGATGGCCCGGCCGTCCGCCGGCCCATGCAGGTGTTCCGAACCTACGAGCGCATTCCTGCCCGGGTGGCGGTCGCCGGCTAGCTGCCGGCCCGGCCGAGCAGGCTGAGCGCGGCGGCGCGGAGATTGGGCTCGGCGCTGCCTCTGGTGCCCAGGTATCTCCCTTCGGCCAGCCCGGCGTCGCTGGTCGTGCCCAGCCCGACAAGGATCGCGTCCTTGCGCAGGTCAAGGATCGCCGACAAGTTGCCTGACAGCCATTGGTCGCGGTGCGCGTCACGGGCGAGCAGCAGCAGCGGGCGGTCAGGCGGCGCGGCCCTGACCGCGTAGGCGAGCGCGGCTCCCGTGGAGCTGAGCCGCAGGCCGCTGACGCCGGGGTCGAGCTCCTTGAGCACGGTCAGGAGGCTGGCGGCGCCGGGCTCGGCTCCCCGTCGGTTCTCGGGGAACTCGAGGACGTAGGGCGAGCCGCGCAGCGGCAGCGGCGCGTCGATGTACAGCAGCCCGCGGGCCAGCCCGGCTGGCCATTCAGGAACGGGGACCTGTGCCCCGGCCGGCCGCGCGTGCGCGCGGGCCAGGCACCTGACCCGGTTCGCGGCCTCCGCGAGCCTGCTCTCCGCGATCCTGCCGCTGACCGCCGCTGCGACGATGTAGTCACGCACGGCCCGCTGCTCGACGAATCCGCCGGTCATGCACAGCAGGTCGACGCCCGCGTTGAGTGCCCGCACGCCCGCTTCCGCCGCGCCCAGCTGCGCGATGACCGCCGACATCGTGAGCGAGTCGCCGATGATGACGCCGTCGAAGCCGAGCCGCTCGCGCAGCAAGCCGACCAGGATCTCCCTGCTCAACGTCGCCGGGTGCGGTCCGCAGGCGGGATAGATGGCATGCGAGGTCAAGATGGCAGGGACGGCGCTGCCAATGGCGGCCGCGAACGGCCGCAGGGCCTCATCCAGGTCGCCCGCCACGACGGGGAACGTGAGATCCGATGTCGCCCAGGCACTGCCGAAGCCGGGGAAGTGCTTGGCCGCCGCCGCCACCCCGGTGCTCTGCAGGCCCCTGATGTAGGCGGCCGCATGGCGGGCGACGAGACCGGCGTCCGCGCCGAACGACCGGATGCCGACCAGCGGGTTGTCAGGCAGAGCCCTGATGTCGGCGACGGGCGCCAGGTTCAGGTTGATCCCGGCCCGTGCCAGCTCGTTGCCGATGTCAGCCGCGACCGCCTCGGTGAGCGCGGTGTCATCCAGGGCTCCGAGCGCGAGGTGCCCTGGATGCGGGAGCACGCCGTCCGGATGCATCGGCGTCAGCTCACCGCCCTCGGCGTTGACCGCGATCAGCACGTCGGTGCCCGCCGCCCTGATCTGGTCGCACAACGTGCGCAGCTGCCCGGCATCTTGGATGTTGGGCTGGTACAGCAGGATGCCGCCAAGGCCTTCGGCCAGCCAGCCGGCCGACTTCTGCGACAGCGAGCCACCCGCCATCGCGAACAGCAGGCAGCGGTCAACTAGCGCTGAGACCGTGGCGGACATCTGGCCTCCCGTCGCCTTCCGCCAGCACGGGGACCCGCGACCAGGAGGCAGGATCGGCCGGGGTGCGGGGAAGCGGGCCAGTCCACACGTACCAGTCGGGCGCGCGGGTATCTGTCCGCCCGTTGACCGCCGTTACGAGGTTCTGGTGCAGGACAGTGAAGTCGGGCGGCGCGGCGCCCGCGAGGTAGCCGACGAGGCGCACGCCGCCGCCCGGCGCGTTCGCCACGGCCACGGCGACGTCACTCGTTCCGCTGGCCTGACGCAGCAGCTGCTCGCTGGCTGCCGGGTCGAGCCAGCCATTGCCGCACCGCCGCCAGCCGGGGGGGCGCGGTGCGGGCGTGACCCCGCTGATCTCCTGGAGCGCGGTGGTGTCGTCCTCGCCTCCGGCCGCGGCTATGAGTATGCGCTCGATGCCGTAGAGCAGCTCCCGTGTCGCCTGGCTGGGCACGTAGGCGGTGTCGACGGCGGTCACCAGCGGGATGTTCTGCCCGTGCTGAATGGTCAGGTGGAACTTGATGTCGAGCTTGACCGGGTTGCCAGGCGCGCCGCCGCCGTCGGCGATGACCGTGCCCTCCGCCAGTTCCCGCAGTTCGGCCGCCGTGGCCGGCGGCTCGGTGTCGTCGTCGCGGGCGTAGATCAGGTCGTTGACGTACAAGCCCAGGTCAAGGTAGGCGCCGCGAGCCCGGCCGGCCTCCCCGACGGCCGCCGTGACCGCGGCCGGGTCGCAGTAACCGAACCGGTAGCTGCTGCCGCAGGCACGGAAAGCGTCACGTGACAACCGGGAGAACGGCTCGCCGCCCAGGCTGAGGTAATAGATTCCCTGCCCGGACACCGTCCCGATGAGTTCACGGGTCCTGCGGTCCATCCGGTTCCTGGCCAGCAGCTGCATGACGACCTCGTCGCGTCCGCTGTACCTGGCCATGACCATGGTGATGGCGGCGATCACCAGCGCCGAGGCGCTGGTGCGGGACCGCAGGCGGATCGTGCTGACCGCTCTTGCCAGGGCAGGCGACTCGAGCGTCAGGCGGCGGAACCTCGGCTCCTCGGGATCGCGGGCGGGGAAGTCGAACATCGAAGGCGGCGCGACCGCCAGCACCTGCCGCCAGTGCCGCAGCGCGCGGTCGTTGATGCCCTGACCCTGCGGTGACTGCTCGAATCTCGCCTCGTCGAGCGGCTGCCACGGCTCGGGCGGCTCGTCGCTCTTGCCCGCGCAGATCTCGAGCACATCCTGGAGGGCGGTGTTCATGCTGTCCGGGTCGAGCGCGAGCCGGTTAGAGGCCACGACCAGATAGGCAGGCACTTCGCCGGCGGTCACCAGCGCGAAGCGCAGCGGCCACTGCCTGACCGTCCACGGCCGGCCGCACAGCTGCCCGGCCACCTGCCAGGCGAACTCCCCCGGGTCGTCGGCGGCGGCCTCGTAGACCTCGACGCGAACTTCGCCGTCACCCTCGACGACCTGCCGCCAGGTACCATCGGCCAGTTCGTAGACGGTCCGCAGCCCGTCGTGCCGGCGAAGGACCCGCGCGATGGCATCGGTCAGCGTGCTGTCCTGGCATTCCTCGGGCATGGACTCCCACGCGACCGACTGGAAATAGAACTCCTCGGTCTCACTGGCGACTCCGTGCCATTGCCAGATCGATGTCTGTCCCCAGGTCATTGCCTCGGAGAAGGCCCTGGCCCCGGTCACGCGCACGGTCAGTGATGTCGTCGCTTCCATTGCCGCATCGTGCCATGGAGCGGTCAATCCTTCCTAGGGTGTCCGGGCTTGAAAATCCGCTCCCGCAGCGAGACTCTGAACGGCAGGAATGCGGTCAGGGAAGCGGGTTCGCATGGCTACGGCAGAGGCGACAATCGAGTCGATAGGAATAGCCGAGGGAGTTCAGGCCTGGCGCGCCGAGAGATATGCCACGGTGAAACCATTGCTGACCGATCAGCGTCTCGACATTTTCACTCCGGCCCCTGAGTCATCGAGCTGGGACTCGGATCCGAAAGTGCACCAGATCATGATGCGGATGACGGCGGGCGGCGGATCACAGGTCCTGGCTGACAAAGAGGACAGGGTCCTGCGGCGCCGGATCATGAACAAGTTCTTCTCAGGCGGGAACCTCATGCGGGTGACACCGCTGGTCAGCGAGGCGGCGGAAGAGCTCGCCGCCGGCCTTGCGGACCTGCCTCAGCCCATTGACCTGCGCACGAGCTTCTCCCGGCCGCTCTGCGCGAGGACCATGAGCGAGCTGCTCTCCGTGCCGGTCGAGGACACGGCCAGCTTCCTCAAGTGGATCGATGAGGCATCCGCTCCGGGCGCCCGCCCGATGGCCGGCCTGCGGGACTTCATGGCTTACGCGCACAAGCTGGTCGCTGACCGCCGCAAGAACCCTCGCGATGACGTACTGAGTGACGTTCTGCGCTCCCGCGCCGACGGGGACAAGCTGCACGACAAGCGCATCGTCAACCTGCTGTTCTGGATGCTGGCGATGGGCTGGCAGAACGCGGCGGCGAACATTGATTACGCGATCGCGCTGCTGCTCACTAATCCCGGCCAGCATGAGCTGCTGAAAAATGATCCGGCACTCGTGCCTGGCGCGGCTGAGGAAGTTATCAGGCTTTCGAACTCGCAGCCGTCCAACGACGGGATGGTAGTCAGGTATGCGATGGAAGACATCGTCGTTGACGGAACGGAGATCTTGGCAGGCAATGTGCTGTTCCTCGATATCTGGACCGCGAACAGGGATGGCTCGGTGTTTGCCGATCCGCTGGCGTTTGATATCACCCGCGAGCCGAATCCCCATATCGGTTTCGGTCACGGGGTCTACATGTGCAACTTCAGTCACGTCGCCAGGACCGAGCTCAGGGCCGGCCTGGCGGCGGTGATCGGCACGCTGCCCCGGCTGCGGCTGGCCGAGCCGCCCGAGCGGCTCCAGTACACCACGCCAAGCAAGCCGAGCGGAGTCGTGAGGCTCCCCGTCCTGTTCTGAGCGTGCCGTGTCGGCCCCGGCGCTTGACGTCCGCATCATGGCACATCCGTCCAGAACCAGGCTGGCCCTCGCGCTGCGCGACCGGCTGGGCGCGCTTGACCCGGTCATCGTCTGGGACGCCGTCCAGGAAGGACCTCCGTCGGCGATGCGGACGGCCCGGCGGGCCTGGTCGGTTCCGACCAGGGCGGGTGCTACTCACCGGGTAGTGCTCCAGGATGACGTGCGCGCGCCCTCGGACTTCGCTGACCGGCTGGTGCACCTGCTGGCCTGGCACCCCCTTGACCCGGTCGGCCTGTTCGCCGGCTGGAGCTCACGTACGGGCCAGGCCGTGCGGCTCGCGGCCTACCTGGGCCTTGACTGGGTGCCTGTCCTTGGCACCGCGCTGTCGGCGACGGGGATCGCGTTGCCCGAGGAACTGGCGATCCGGTACGCGGACTGGACCGACGGCAACGCCACCGAGGAGAGGGACTCGATCTCGGTCCACAGCTTCCTGGTCGCGAACGGCGCCGACCCCATCATCGCCGTGCCGAACCTGGTACAGCATGACAGCCCTTACACCGCCAGCTTGTGGGCGGAGAAGTTCGTGCAGGGGCCGCGGCGGTCCGCCTGTTACCTGGACCGCTGCGACGCCCGTGCGGCCGGCGCCGGGCTCGCGCACCTGCCCGCGGTGCCGTACCTCAGCCCGGGCCAGCTGCGGTCGCGCACCGCCGTCCGCGACGAAAAGGGCCAGCGGTTCGATGAGGTGCCGAGCTGGCGTTATGCCAGGCAGCTCGGGTTCAGTACGGCCGAGCTAGTCAGCCTGTTCCTTGGCGAGGACACCGGGGCGCGCCGCGCGCTCGCCGACTACCTGGAGCCCGCGTTCCAGTACGAGGTCTGGCTCACCGGGTTCCTGTGCGGGCGGGTGCTGACCGGACTGCGGCCGGCGGGCCCGCCTGACCTGGGCACGCCCGCGGCGCAGGCGGCCAGCCGGACCATGGCGGCGGGCTGCCTGAGCCGGATCGTGTCACCGGGGATCCTCGAGCCGGTCGCCGACCTGACCGCGGTGCTGGTCGAGCACGCGGTGCGGGCCGGCCTGGACTAGACGGGCTCCTGGTACAGGCCGAGCACGTTGCCGCCGGGATCGGTGAACCGCGCGGTCAGCTCTGGTGCGTCCACGCCGAGCGGCTGCACGATCACCCCGCCGTGATCAACCACAGTCCTGACGGCGTCTTCGACGCTGTCGACCATTATGTAGACCAGCAGCCCTACCTCGGTCATCGGCGGTCTGCCGATCACAAAGGCCCCGCTGACCTGCCTCGTCGTGTCGTCGAACGAGATATCGCCGTCGCTGCGGTTGCGGATGTTCCAGCCGAAGACTTCCTCGTAGAAGTCGGCCGAGCGGTCAGGATCCGTCGCGGGGATCTCGAGATAGCAAATCTTGCCGATCATGTGGAGCGCTCCTCCCTGAGCGGAATCGCGACCTGGCGATTCCAGCCCTACTGAGTCAGGCTGTAAGCGCGGGCCTGGAGCCCGTAGAGCTCGGCGTAGAGTCCGCCGCTGGCCATCAGCGCGGCGTGACTGCCTTGCTCGGCGATCTTTCCTTCCGACAGGACGACGATCAGGTCGGCCATGCGAACTGTCGAGAACCGGTGTGAGACAAGCAGGGTGACCCGTCCGGTGGCACGGTCCTTGCGCATGTCGGCGGCGATCTGCTCGAACAGGGCGTACTCCGTTTGCGGGTCGAGGGCAGCCGTCGGCTCATCGTAGATGACCAGGAACGGCTTCTCGCGCATCATTGCACGGGCGAGGGCCAGCTTCTGCCATTCCCCTCCCGACAAGTCGACGCCGCCTTCCCAGGAACGGCCGAGCTGGGTCTCGAGGCCGGCCGGGAGCCGGTCGACAAAGTCGGCACTCGCGCGGCCGAGCGCGCCGCTCACGGCGTCGTGGTCCGTTATCCGGGGCAGGTCCCCGGCGCCCACGCTCTCGCGCACCAGCAGTTCCAGGCAGGCATAGTCCTGGAAGCCGGCGGTCAGCCGCTCGCGGTAGGCATCAACGGCGAACTCCCGCAGGTCAGTCCCGTCGAGCAGGATCCGGCCCTGGCTCGGCGTGTACATGCGGCTGAGCAGCTTGACTAGCGTGGTCTTGCCGGCGCCGTTCTCGCCCACCAGCGCGACGACCGTGCCGGCCGGCAGGCGGAGGCTGACATCACGAAGCGCGAGCCCGTCACTGCCGCCGTAACCGAAGCTGACGTCCTCGAGCTCGAAGCCGCGCTCGAGCCGGGCGGGAACGGCGCGCGGCTTGTCGGCCGGGCCCGCGTTCAGCGGCGCGGGCGATGACTGGTCGGCGAGCCACTGGTAATGACCGGCGACGGTCACCGCGCGCAGCATCGTGCTCAGCAGGTCGGTGAGCCGCCCGGCGGCACCGACAAGCGCGGTCGACAACGTGAGGATCAGCGCCACGTCACCTGGGGACATCCGGTCGGCCGACGCGGCCCGCAGCGTGAGCAGGACAGCGGTGAGGTAGGCGCCGGCGAAGATGAGCCAGCCGATCCCCGACACCCCCGAGGCCGCGAACTCGGCCGGCTCCATGACCCGCTGCACCCGGCGCGACAGGGCGGCGTGGCGGGTCAGCAGCTCATCTCGCAGGTCGTAGATCCGGATCTCCTTAGCCGACTGGGCCGAGGCCGCGAGCATGAAGAGGTCCTCGGCCGCGCGCCTGTTCTCCGCCGACCTGCGCTCGCCCGAGCGCTTGAGGTTCTCAGACCAGCGGCTGAGCCAGGCGGCCGGGAATCCGACCAGGGGAAGGAACAGCAGCAGGGGCTGAACGCGGGCCAGCGCGACCGCGGTGACCAGCAGCTGGAGCACGAGGAGCGGCCCGACGAACGCGTTGACGATCCCCATCAGCAGATCGGCGAAGTTGCGCTTGAGCTGCTGCAGCCGGTCCCAGTAATCGGCCCTCTCGAAGTGCGCCAGGCCGGCGGCGCCGGCCGTGAGCCGCAGGATCCGGCGCTGCATCACCATGATCGAGCGTTCCCTGATGCGCGGGAGCGCCCATCTCTGGACGGAGGGCACGGCCGCGACCGTGAGCAGCGACAAGGCGCACAGCGAACCGCCGACCGTGACCTCGGCGGAGCTGTGGAAGTAGATGCCGTCGACGAGGGCGCGCAGCGCGAAGGCGAACAGCAGCGACCCGATCGAGCTGAGTATGGTGACCCCGACGAACGTCGCGAACAGCGACGGGCCGGTCTCCCAGCCGATGCCGAACATCAGCCGGGCGGCACGCCCCCAGGTCTTCATGGCCTGGCCCCCTGTTCGGTTACCAGCGAGTCGTCGAACCGCGAGGCCTGGGCGACGAACATCTTCGCGTAGTGCCCGTCCCGCGCCAGCAATTCATCGTGACTGCCCAGCTCAGCGACCTGGCCGTCGTGGATGACCGCGATCAGTGACGCCTGCCGCACCGTGGAGAAGCGGTGCGAGACCACGATCGACGTGACGCCCGCGGTCAGGTCAAGGAAGCGCTCGTAGAGCTTGGCCTCGGAACGGGCGTCCAGGTTGGCCGTCGGCTCGTCAAGCACGAGCACGCTGGCGCCATGCCGGAGCGCGAACAGCGCGCGGGCCAGCGCGACCTTCTGCCACTCACCGCCTGACAGGTCAGCGCCGTCCGTGTACTCGGCCGACAGCACCGTGTCCCAGCCGCGCGGCAGTCTGCCGATCGCCTCGGCCGCGCCTGCCTCCTCGGCGGCGGCCTCGAGGCCGTCCTTGTCATCCTGCGCCGGGGCGAACCCAAGGGCGATATTGCTGCTGGCGCTGAGCTGATAGCGGACATAGTCCTGGAACACCGGTGCTATGCGGTGCCGCCAGCTCACGGTGTCCAGGTCAGCGAGGCTGGCGCCGTCGACGGTGATGCGGCCGCTGGCCGGCTCGTACAGCCGGCAAAGGAGCTTGATCAGGGTCGTCTTGCCCGCGCCGTTAGCGCCCACGATGGCCAGGGACTGGCCGGCCGGCACGACCAAGTCAAGGTCATGCAGCGCGTCCGAGGTGGCGCCCGGGTAACGGAAGCTGACCTTGTCGAACCTGATCTCCCGTTCCGGCAGGCCCTCGGCTGACCGCCCGCCCGCCGGGTGCTGATCAATGGCCGGCTGGAGCACTTCCATCGCCTGGTAGTACCGGTCAAGCGTGCCCAATGCCATCTCGCAGTCAAGCCGAGCGGCGGCCGCGGCCGAGACGCCGGCCAGAGTCAGCATGATGGCCTGGGCATACACCATGATCGAGGTCAGGCCGAGCCGCCCTCGGGCGGCGTCGTAACTCAGCAGCGCGATGGACAGCAGCGTGATAAGGATGAGCAGGATCGCGGCGGCGCGGGTCCGCGCGCCGTCCTTGGTGAATGTTTCGGCGGTCGCCAGGCGCCAGGTACTGGAGAAGCGGTCGACCAGGAAGTCCGCGAGGCCGAAGATCCGTATCTCCTTGGCGGCGTCGGGGGTGACGCCGAGGTCGTAGAAGAAGCTGGTCCTGCGGGCCAGCGGGGTGCTTCCGTAGTGATGCTCGGCCCCGCGCCTGGACGCCAGCTGGGCTTCGTACTCGGCCCAGAGCGCCGCGACCAGCATGACCAGGGCCAGCACCCAGCTGAAGCGAGCCAGGATCACGCAGGCGCCCAGCAGCGTGAGCCTGGCGTTCACGAGCTGGCTCAGCCCGAGACCGAGGCGCCCTGGCCTGATCCAGCCCCGGAAGGTCGACCGGCCTACCTCGATGAGGTCCAGGCTGCGCGGATCCTCCAGGTGCGAGATCCCGGCCGGTGACATGACCGCCGCCATGAGGCGGCGCTGCAGCGCGAAGTCCACCCGGTCGCCTACTGCCGTCGCGGCTGTCGTCTGGACGCTGGTCACGCCCCACTGGAACGCGAAGAGCAGGGTCGCGGCGACGGCGAGGAGTATGGCGGTCCGGCCGGCCGGCGAATCCAGGCCCGAGGAGATCACCTCGGGTATGTGACCAACCAGCGCGCCGACGACGACGACGCTCGCCAGCGGCGCCAGCGCCGCGACAATCGTCGCCATCACGGTCCCCAGCGAGAGATAAGGGCTGGCCCGCCAGGCGATGCCCGCGAACCTGCGGTAGCCGCGAAGCGTGCGCGGGGCCAGGATCGCGGACCAGCCGGAGAACCTGTGCATAACGCGGAGCCTACCTTTGCCCGCTGAGTCGGAGCGATGGTGCGTTTTCTCTGGGGGCTGTGAACGATGCCCTTCAGATGGCAAGCTGCGCCGTGGTCTCACTTTTACTGATAACGACACGGAGACGGGGCGCAGATGAGTCAGGATGCCGGCCAGATGGTCTCAACTGCCGTACCTAATCTGCGAGCGCTCAATGAGTCGCAGAGCGTTGACCGCTTCGTGGCAGTGCTAGCGGAAGTCATTGGCGTGGAACAGGTCGATGCGGGAGAGCACTTCCTCGATGCGGGTGGTGACTCGCTTTCCACCGCCATCATCATCGACTGGATTGACCAGGAGTTCGGTGTCGAACCCGAATTCGACTGGTTCTTCGACAGCGAGACAATCCGCGATCTTGCCGCCAGGTGGTGGGCAAAGGTGCAGGAAATCGCGCAGGCAACGCCCGCTTAGTCGCCCGGCCCGCACCGGCGCCAGCGGCACATGTTCGACTGCGGAAGGCACCGGTTGGACAGTCCGGACTCGGAGGTCCGCGCTTGAGCACCCCGAAGGGCTTTCCCGACATTCTCAATCTGACCGAGCTTGAGCTTGTGGCCTTGGACTCGGGAGTCAACGTGGCTGACGGCCACGCAAGGCATGAGCCTACGGCCTCGCAGCAGAAGATCATCGGTCGCCTGCCCGAGTTGTTCGGCCAGGCGGCAGAAACTCCGGTTGCGGTCGTGGACCGCGAGGCTCAGCAAGCCTTCTTGTCCTCGGTCGGTCAGCGCACGGCGATCACCGCTTCTGAGGTGCTCAGCTGCTACTCGTCCTCGGTCGCGATGGAGATCTTCAGCACCGCGCTGCGCACCGCAGGAGTCAAGCGGGTGGCTCTCATCCATCCCACCTTCGACAACATCTCAGACATCCTGCGCAGGTCAGGGATGAGCCTGATCCCGGTCAGCGAGGAGTACCTGCTCCAGGAGCACGCTGACCTGCCGGACGGCGCTGAGGTGCTGTTCATCACCACGCCGAACAATCCGACCGGGTGGATCCTCCCGCGCGAAGTGCTGGCCCGCTGGGCGCGGATCTGCGCCGTCCGGGGCGTCATCCTGGCCCTGGACACCTCGTTCCGAGGTTTCGACGAGCGGTCGCAGTACGACCATGTCGCCGTGCTCGCCGAGGCCGGATGCCGGTACGTGATCATCGAGGACAGCGGGAAGCTCTGGCCCGTGCTTGACCTCAAGCTCGGGTTCCTGGTGTTCGCGCCTGGCGACCCGCTGCCACTGCGCAAGGTCTACACCGAGATCCTGCTCGGAGTCTCGCCGCTGATTCTGCTTCTCGTGCGGAACCTGGCCGAAGACGCCGGCGAGGGCGGCTTCGCCGAGCTGCACAGGCTCGTCGCCGCCAACCGGAGCCTGGTACGGGCACTGCTGGCCGGAGCCGGCCTGCACTGCCCGGATCCCGGCAGCAGGATCAGCGTGGAGCGGATCGCCTTGCCTCCGGGCATCAGCGGCACGCGGATGTGCCGCGCCCTGGCCGCGCAAGGCGTCCACGTATTGCCCGGCCGCCAGTTCTACTGGGCGGATCCGCAGGCCGGCGAGAGATTCGTGCGGGTGGCACTGAGCCGGCAGGCGGACGGGCTTACCGCCGCCGCCGAGGCCATCGCGGGCTATCTGGGGCCGCGGGCTTTGGGGCCGCGGGCTTTGGGGCACTGAGGGGACGAGGCGGCGCTGACGCCTGCCCGCCGGCCAGGTGCGAGGGTCTCGGCATACGAGAACACGTAACCTGGTCCGACCTCGACCGGCGCGAGGCTGGCCAGGTCGGGGTCGGCGATGTCATGGAAGGTGAGCTCGGCCTCGCCCCGCCAGATGGCGGCGAACGCTACGTCACTCGTGCCTGACCTGACCAGTTCCTCAAGTGGCTCCTCACCAGGCTCCCACGCAGGCAGGTGCCTGGTGTGGATCAGCGGCGAGGCGGCCAGCGGCGGCGCCTCGCCGACTGACTCGGTGAGCGTGACTGAGGCGGACAGGATCCGGCGGCCGTCGGCCGACAGCGTGCCGGTGAACTCGCCGCCAGGCTCGCGCCTTGGACCGCGGCCGACAGGGAAACCGCGGGTCAGATAGACGGAGCCGAACAGCTTGGGCATGCCCTGAATAAAGCCGCGGACGAGCGGGACGGCGCTGTCGACCCACGCGTACGGCACGCGGGCCACAGGTTCGGCGCCAAGCACGCAGCCCAGCGCGATCATGCACTCCTTGAACTGGGCCCGGCCAGGGTCGCGCAGTTCGGCACCAGAGGCCGAACACCACTGCCAATCGTAGAATCCAATAGCCGCCGCGCCAGGGTCAGGTCCCGGCGCGAGCCCTTCAGGCAGGAACGCCGCCGCTGCCTGCGGCCTGACCCGGCAGGTCACCCACAGGGCGTCGCCGGAGAAGTGCCAAGGAGGAGCGGGCACCATGGCTGACGTGCCTGACGGCGACAGCGGCAGGGAATATCCCCGCAGACGTCCGCTAGGGGGCACATTCATGACGGCAGACACTAACACCGGCAGCAGCGGGGCCCTAGCAGGCGTAGTGCAAGGCGGACCCCGTGCCGGGATGGTGGACCTTGGTCCTGGCTACCTGGACGCCGACCTGGTCCCTGTGACCTTGATCGGCCGCTGGGCGACCGTCGCCCTCGAGCACTGGGGTGCCGGAGCGCTGGCTTACGGCGCCGACGCCGGGCCGTTGCCGCTGCGTGCCTTCCTCGCCGCCAGGGTGGCCGCCCTGGGCGCCACCGCGTGCGGCCCTGACAACGTCATGACAACGGGCGGTACGTCCCAGGCGCTTGACTATCTGGCCGCCCGGCTGTCAAGGGAAGGCCGGGTGGTCCTGACCGAGGCGCTCACCTACGACCTGGGCCGCCTGATCTTCGAAGAGCGCGGCGTCAGGACAGTCGCCGTGACGGGGCCCGCTGACGATCTCGACCCTGCGGAGTTCGCTCATGCGATAAAGCAAGCCGTGCGGGTCACCGGCCAGCCCCCGGCGTTGTACCTCATCCCCACCTTTCACAACCCCACCGGCCGGGTGATCTCCGCCGACCGCGGCACAGAGATCCTGACTCTGGCCCACGAGGCCGGCGCGCTGCTGATCGAGGACCAGGCGTACGCCGGCCTGAGCTATGAGCCCGCCGGGCCGCCGCCGCCGCTGTGGCACAGCGCGCCCGATCCTGAGCGGGTCATCAGCCTGTACTCGTTCGCGAAGTGCCTCGCGCCCGGGCTGCGGGTCGGCTGGCTGGTCAGCGGTGAGCGCGCCGTGGCCGGCCTCGCCGCTGACGCCACCCGACGCAGCGGCGGCGGCCCGAGTCACTTCGCCGCGATGGTGATCGCCGGCGGGTGCCTTACCAGTGAGCTCGACGAACACGTCGCCACGGTGCGCGAGCAGCTTGGCCACCGGCGGGACGTGCTGCTCGCGGCCCTGGAAGGGCACCTGCCTGACGGCTTCCTCGTGCGTCGTCCAGCGGGCGGCTTCTTCGCCTGGATCGATGTGCCCAAGGCGGTCGATGACGAGGCCCTGCTGCGTGACGCCGAGCACGCCGGGGTCTCCTTCGCGGCCGGGCGGCGCTTCGGCGCCAGCGCTCGCGGGGTACGTCTTTGCTTCGCCGCCTGCGGACCGCGGATGCTTGAACAAGGTGCGACGCGATTCCTGCACGCTTGCCAGATGGCCGTCGCGTGCGATTAGTTGGCTGTCCGCAGCCATTCTAGTACGGCGCCGCTTTAGCTGTCAGATGCCACTGCCGCACGCAATGCCTGTCTATGTACGCGCACATTGAATCTGGCCTGCCATGTTAAATTCGGCGCGGCTGACCCGTATAGCGAGCGGGTCACCGACGACTCGCAGGCGGGTTATCAGGTGAGAGATGGCATAAACCTTGATGGCATAACTTCCGTCGTCCAGGCCATTAGTCAGCACGCGAGCCAGGTGCCTGACAGGGCGGCGATCATCACGCTGGCCGAGGGCGAGGCGGAGACCGGCCTGCTGACGTTCGGCGAGCTGGACGCGGCGGCCCGCGCGCTGGCCGGATACCTCCAGTCGGCCGGCCTGACCGGCGAGCGCGTGATGCTGCTGCTGCCGCAAAGTGCCGAGTACGTGGTCGGGCTTATGGGCTGCCTGTATGCCGGGGCGGTCGCCGTGCCCGCCTATCCGCCTGGCCGCGGCAGGCGGGCCAGCCAGCTGGCCAGGGTCATGCAGGACTGTACGCCCGCGCTCGCCCTGACGACGGAGAGTAAGGCCGCCGTCCTTCGTGAGGAGTTGCCCGCGTCCTGTGCGGTCCTGGCCGTCGAGGAGGTCCCGGCGACCGCTGGGCCAGGTGCGGTCACGGAGCCGGATCAGCTGGCCTATTTGCAGTACACCTCCGGCTCGACCAGCACTCCGCGCGGCGTGATGGTCAGCCAGCACAACGTCGTTCATCAGTGCCGGCTTATATCCGTGGCCATCCCGCTGGCCCCAGGCGAGAACACGGTGAGCTGGCTGCCGCTGTATCACGACCTTGGCCTGGTCCTCGGGATGATCTACCCCCTGCTGGTGGGCTCGACCGTCGTGCTCATGCCGCCCGCCGCGTTCGCGCAGCGCCCGCTACGCTGGCTCGCCGCTGTGAGCCACTACCGCGCGGCCATCACCTACAGCCCCAATTTCGCCCTCGACCTGTGCTGCAAGAAGATCACCCGCGACGAGCGACAGGCGCTTGACCTGTCCTGCCTGCGCACGGTCGCGATCGGCGCTGAACCGATCCAGGCTCAGACGCTCGAGGAGTTCACGGAGGTCTTCGGCCCGTCGGGATTCCGCATGGAGGCATTCCAGCCCGGCTACGGCATGGCGGAGACCACGCTGGCCGTGTCCGTGCGCCGCGCCGGCGAGCCGCTGGTCATCATGGCCGCTGACGGGGTCGAGCTCATCTCTGGGCGCCTCGTCGCGGCGGGCGCCGACAGCCGGCGCGTGACCCGGCTGGTCGGTAACGGGGATCCCGCGCTTGACACGGAACTGATGATCGTGGCGCCTGACGCAAGCCTGCCCTGCCCAGACGGTACGGAGGGAGAGATCTGGGTCCGCGGGCAGACCGTCACCGCCGGCTACTGGGGCCAGGCCGATCAGACTAGCCAGGCCTTCGGCGCGCGCCTGGCGGACGGCCGAGGGCCGTTCCTGCGCACCGGGGATCTCGGCATATGGCAGGACGGGCAGCTGTTCATCACCGGGCGGCGCAAGGACCTGATCATCATCAACGGGAGCAATCACTACCCGCACGACATCGAGCGCACCGTCGGGGCGGCTCATCCCGCCCTGCACCCGGCCAGAGGCGCCGCCTTCTCCGTGCTGGCCGGCGGCGCGGAGCGCCTGGTGATCGCGCACGAGCTTGACCGGTCATGGCCTGGCGGGGCCGACCTGGCCGAGGTCGTGCGGAGCGTGCAGCTCGCGGTCGGGGCGGACCACGACCTGGCGGTCCACGCGATTCAGCTGATCAAGCCGATGAGCTTGCCGATGACACTCAACGGGAAGATACGCAGGGCCGAGGCAAGACGGCTGTACCTGGAGGGGCAGCTGCCTGCCCATCACGCCTGGCAGGACCAGACAAGCGGCCAGGCCCTGCCGCGCGAGGCATCCGGAGCGCAGGGCAACGGCGGTCCCGCCGGGCGAAGCGCTCCCGACCCGGCCGGCTGGATGGCGGCGATTGGTCCCAGCGCCCGGTACGCGGCTATTACCAGGTGGCTGACCAGGCACATCGCGGATCTCGTCGGCCTGGCCACCGAGCAGGTGAGTGCCGACGCTCCGTTCGGCAGCCTCGGCCTGGACTCCGCTGCGCTGCTAGGCCTCGCCGGAGACCTGGAGCGCTGGCTCGGCCAGCCGGTCTCGCCCATCCGCCTGTACAACTATCCGACGATCTCGCGATTCGCCAGGCTCCTGGCCGACGGCCTGCCTGACGGCCAGGCGGCGGTCCCCGCGCCTGCCGGCCAAGCGGGCCTGGCGCCCGAGCCGATCGCCGTGGTCGGCATGGCCTGCCAGTTTCCCTGTGCGCCTTCCATCGAGGCGTTCTGGGACCTGGTCGTGCGATGCGGCGACGCGATCGGCGAGTGGTCGGCGCCCAGGCCGCCGGCCAGCCAGAGCGAACCGCTGCGCGGCGGGTTCATCGACGGCATCGACGAGTTCGATGCGGGGTTCTTCCGCATATCCCCGGCCGAGGCCAGGAGCATGGACCCGCAGCAGCGCCTGCTGCTCACCACCGTCTGGCGCGCGCTCGAGGACGCCGGGATCGCGCCAGGCGCACTCGCGGGGACGCGTGCGGGCGTGTTCGCCGGCATCAGCAGCCGGGACTACTGGCAGTTGCAGGCCAGGGACGCGCGACTTGATGCTTATAGCGGCACGGGCAGCGCGCTCAGCGTCGCCGCCAACCGCGTTTCCCATGTGCTTGACCTGCACGGCCCGAGCCTGGCCGTCGACACGGCGTGCTCCTCCTCCCTGGTAGCGATCCACCAGGCCGCGGCCAGCCTGCGACTCGGCGAGTGCGACCTGGCCATTGTCGGGGGCGTGAACTTGCTGCTCGATCCCGACCTCACGGACGTCTTCCGCCAGGCAGGGATGCTCGCGCCTGACGGCCAGTGCAAGACGTTTGACGCCGCTGCCGACGGCTACGCACGGGGCGAGGGCTGCGGCGTCGTGATCCTGGAGCGGCAGTCAGACGCGATCGGCCGTGGCGACCGTATCCTCGCCCTCGTCCGCGGCTCGGCGGTCAGCCAGGACGGCCAGAGCAGCAGCTTGACCACCCCGAGCGGACTGGCACAGGAGATGGCCATCCGCCAGGCGCTCGCGGCGGCCAGGCTCGAGCCCGGCCAGGTGGGCTACGTGGAGGCGCACGGCACTGGGACCAGGCTCGGTGACCCGATCGAGGTCGCCGCCTTGCGTGAGGTCTACGGCGGCCCGGCCGAGGCGGGCCCGCTCTGGGTCGGCTCAGTGAAGCCCAATATCGGGCACCTGGAGGCGGCGGCGGGCATCGCCGGGTTCATCAAGCTGGTCCTGGTTCTGCGCCACAAGGTCGTCCCCGCCCAGCTGCACCTGCGGCAGCTCAACCCGCGCATCGCCATCGAAGGGTCCCGCATCCGGATACCCGCCGACCCGCAGGACTGGCCGGCGGGCGCAGGGCCAAGGACCGGCGCGGTCAGCTCGTTCGGATTCGGCGGCACTAACGCGCACGTGATCGTGGCGGAGAGCCCCGACCAGGACGTCGCGGAAAAGGACGCCGCTACGGCGGAAGGAACGGAACCAGGCGGCGCCGTCGCGCACAGCGCCTGGCAGCTGCTGCCCGTGTCCGCCAGGGACTCCTCTGCGCTAAGGCGGCTCGCCGATGACTACATCAGCCTCCTGGACGGGTCGGCCGACGGGCAGCCGTTCGCACGGATCTGCGACACCGCCGGGGCACGCCGTGCACACCACAGGTACCGGCTGGCCGTGCTCGCGCCCTCTGCGCGGGACGCTTCGGTAACGCTGCGCAAGTACCGCGCCGGCGGGCGCCAGCCCGACGCGATCACAGGGATCGCCGGTCAAGAGCGCGGCCCTGCCGTATTCATGTTCACCGGTCAGGGGTCGCAGTACCCGCGCATGGCCGCCCGGCTCTATAGCAGGTACGCGCTGATGCGCCGCGTGCTCGACGACTGTGATGCCATCGCCGCCGACCTGCTAGGAACATCGCTGCTGCCCGCTGTCTGCGGTACCTCAGGTCCGGTGGTCGACCTAGACCAGACGATCTATGCCCAGCCCGCCGTGTTCATGACCGACTACGCGCTCGCCGTGCTGTGGCAGGCGTGCGGGCCGCAGCCTGACTATCTGCTCGGCCACAGCCTCGGCGAGTACGTGGCCGCCTGCGTGGCCGGCGTGCTGAGCTTGCCCGACGCTATCGCGCTGGTCGTGCGCAGAGGCCAGCTGATGCACGAGCACGCCGGTCCTGGTGCGATGTACTCCGTCCACGCACGGGAGCCGGTCCTGGCTGAGCTATGCCAGGACCTGCGGGCCGAGCCAGGCCCGATCGCGGTCGCGGCCTTCAACGGCCCTGAGAACCTGGTTATCTCCGGCGACGTGACGGTCACCGGGCAGTGGGCGGCCAGGTGGAAGGAGCGCGGTGCCAGGATCACCAGGCTGGTGGGTACCCGTGCCTTCCACTCGCCGCTGGTCAGTGCCGCCACCGAGGAGTTCGGCAGGCTGGCGGAGCAGGTCACGCACCGGGAGGCGACCATCCCCGTCGTGTCCAATGTCACTGGCGAGATACTGGCCAGTCACGCCATGACAGCCGGGTACTGGACCAGGCACAGCCTGGCCCCAGTCCAGTTCGCGGCCGGGTTGCGCACGCTCGGCGGGCTTGGCTGCACGACCTTCGTCGAGGTCGGCCCGCAGCCGGTGCTGACCACGCTGGGCGCGGCTCTGTTCCCTGACGCCGACTGGCTCGTCAGCATGCGCCGAGGCGACACCGACGATCGCTGCTTCCAGCGCGGCCTGGGCCGATGGTATGCCAGCGGCGGCACGGTGGACTGGGCCGGCCTGCGGCAGGCCAGGCTCGGAGCCGAACGCGTACCGCCGCCCCCGGCCGTGCTGCCCGGCTACCCGCTCGCGAGAACCAGGTACTGGTACCTGGACAGCACGGGGCCAGAAGGAGCCGGTACGGCCGGCCAGACCGCCGACGCGTCGGGGGCGGACACCCTGGCCGCTCTGGCGGTGAACGATCCCGCCGCGGCCAGCGAGATCCTGTGCGCGGGATTGCTCGACCGCGTTGCGGTCGTCCTCGGCCTGAGCGAGGTGGCCCGCGATGAGCTGCGCCCTACGTTCAGGTACATGCACCTTCACGAGCTTGGCCTCGATTCGCTGATGGCCGCTCAGCTCCGCCGCCAGATCCTGGCGGACTTTACGGCCGACGTCCCGCCGCAGCACCTGTTCGGCGAGGCCATCGTGGCCGAGACCGTCGAGATCATCCTTCAGCAACTCGCGGTCAAGAGCGTCATCGCCACTGGCGATGACGCCACGGCCACGTCGGAAGAAACGGAGATCCTGACCCTCTAGGCCAAGTGCGAGTACAAATAGGAGACTTCCGGTGACAGAACGCAGTACTGGCATCGCCAGCAGGGTCGAACAGAGTTACGCCGATCTCATTCGTGTCGTCTCCGGGCTGACCGCGGCTGAGCTCGCGGTCACCTGCGACGATCACGGCGGTGAGACCGTTGGCGCGGTCGTGGCCCACCTGGCCGACGGGGCCAGGCAGGTCCTTGCCTGGGTATCGGGCAGCCCGCCCGACGGCGACGATCACCACGGCCATGATCACGCGGATCCCGCTGAAGTGACGGCGCTGCTCAGGCAGAGCGCCGACACCGCGATCGGGCTCCTCGGCGGGCTCACCGACGAGCAGTTGCAAGCCGTGCTGCCGGCGGCCGCCGGCATTGCCGACGGGAACACCCCGCTTGAGCAGGTCGTCATCAACATGCTCGATCATCAGGCCCATCACCTGGCTTCCATCGAACAGGCGCTGGCCGGCCAGGCGGCAGAACGCACGGCCGCCGGGCTGCCGCAGGAAACGTCATGACCGAGACAGGCCACCTTCTGGCCGATCTGACGGCACTCTCCAACCAGATGCTTGATGATCCTTACCCGGTCTACGACGTGCTCCGAGGCATGGGCCCGGTGGTGTACCTGGAGCAGCTTGACCGCTGGATGGTCAGCGGGCACCGTCAGGCGCTCGACCTGCTGCGCGACGAACGGCTCTCAAGCGACCGCACCAGGTGGCGCGACTATCAGCCGCCAGAGAGCTTTGACCGGTTGCCTGGCGGGATGGTCATGCTCGACCCGCCGGATCATACGCGGCTGCGCTCGCTGGTATCCCAGGCCTTCTCGCCGCGCCTGGTGGAGCAGCTCAGGCCAAGGATCGAGGAACTGGTGACCGAGTTGCTCGACGAGGCCGAGGCGCGGGGTGAGATCGACCTGATGCCCGACTTCGCCGGGCCGCTGCCTGCCACCGTGCTCGCTGAGCTGCTCGGGATACCCGCCGCCGACCACGTGCTGTTCAGGACCTGGACGACGACGCTGATCGACAGCATCGACCCGGTCTCCGTGCGGCTATCGGAATCAGAGGCGGTCACCAAGGCACGTGAGGCCACCGAAGCGTACCTGCTCGACATCATCGGCAAGCGGCGCAGGCAGCCGGAGCAGGACCTTATCAGTGCTCTGGTCCAGGCAGAGGAGTCCGGTGCCAAGCTGAGCGCCGCCGAGCTGCTCGAGATGTGCTACCTGCTGGTGATAGCCGGCCTGCAGACCACCGCCAACCTCATCGGCAACGGTACTGATGCGCTGCTTCAGAATCCAGGGCAGCTCGCCAGGCTGCGGGCGGAGCCAGGCCTGATCGGGACGGCAGTCGAGGAGATGCTGAGGTACGACGGGCCGATCCAGGTCTCCGGGCGGGTTCCCGTCACCGATGTCGAAATCGACGGCCAGACGCTGCCTCAGGGTCACATGGTCGGCATCCTGATCGGCGCGGCCAATCGCGATCCGGCGGCATTTCCCGATCCCGACCGGCTCGACCTTGGCCGCACCCCCAACAACCACCTGGGCTTCGGCCGGGGCATCCACTTCTGCCTGGGCGGGCCGCTGGCCAGGATCGAGGGGGCGATCGCGCTGGCCGCTCTCGTGACCCGCTTCCCTGACCTGCGCCGAGCGGGGGAGGCTCAGCGAAGGCGGAGCATCCACGTCCGCGGCTTTGTCTCACTGCCGCTGTCCGTCAGGTGAGGGCCAGGGCCACTGACATCTGGAGTTGACCGAATGTTCCCGCCTATCCTGACCGACCTGGCGCGGGCCGGAATCAAGCTCCGGCTGGTGGCGGGTGACCAGCTTGAGGTGACCGCGCCAAGCGGACGGCTCTCCGGCGACCTGCGCGACCGCCTGGCGCATAGCAAGCCTGAGCTGGTCGCGTGGCTCGTATCCGCGAGGGACGCCACCGCGACCGCCGACCGGCTGCCTGCGATCCGGCCCGATGCCAGTCACCTGCGTGAGCCCTTTCCGCTGTCTGACCTCCAGGCCTCGTTTCTGATCGGCAGCCAGGAAGGCTGCGAGTTCTATGTCCGGCCTCATCAGTACCTGGAGCTTGACTTCGACGACCTCGATCCCGTGCGCTTCGAGGAGGCGCTTGACCGTGGGCTGGCGCGACAGCGGGCGAACCTGGTCGTCTTGCGCGAGGACCTCAGGCTTGAGGTGGTCTGCGACCCTTCGCCCGTCCAGGTCAGCGTCGCTGACCTGCGGTCGCTCCCGGCCGGCGAGGCGATGGCCGCGATCGAGCGGGTCAGGGCGCAGATGTCCGTCCAGGAGCTCCCGCTCGACCGCTGGCCCTGGCTCGATCTACGGATCAGCCAGTACGGTGACGGGCGCGCACGGCTGCACGTGAACAGCAACAACTTCTTCAGCGACGGGCCGGGAACCAGCCGCTTCCTCGACAGCGTGCTCGGGTACTACCGCGAGCCACTTGAGCCGCAGCCTGAGCTTGAGCTCAGTTACCGCGACTGCGTGCTGGCACTAGCCGCGCTTGAGGAGTCCCCCCTCGGCGAGGCCTCGAAGACGTACTGGCGGCAGCGGCTGGCCGGCTGGCCGGGTGCTCCAGAGCTGCCACTGGCAGCCGGAGCCAGCCGCGACCGCCGTTCTGAGCTCCGCCGCCGTGAGGTCGTGCTCCCGGCGGCGACGTGGGGCGACCTTAAGGCCAGGGCCAGGCGCCAGGGGCTGACCGCGACGAACGCGCTGTACGCCGCCTACTGCGAAGTGCTCGCTTACTGGAGCGGGTCCCGGCATTTCCTGCTCAACAACATGGTGACCCACAGGCTCCCGATGCATCCGCAGATCGGCGACGTCATGGGCAACTTCGCCGCGCTTTACCCGCTCGAGGTGGACTGGCGGCACGACGAGCCGTTCGCGGCCCGTGCGCGCCGGCTGCAGCAGCAGGTCATCTCCGACGTGGAGCACGTCCACTGGAGCGGAGTGAAGGTACTGCAAGAGCTGAACCGGCACCAGGGCAGCCCCGGCCGGGCGGCCTGCCCGTTCGTGATCGGCAGCGGCCTGTTCATGGGACAGCTGGACCGGCCGGCCTTCAGCCGCCTGGAGACGCCGCAAGTCTTGCTTGACTGCCAGTTCTGGGAGCAGCGGGACGGCAGCCTTTGGCTGGTATGGGACGCGCTCGACGACATGTTCCCCGAGGGCCTCATCGACACCATGCTGGCGGCCTTCACCCGCGTCCTGGCTGATCTCGCCGAGGCGGATCAGGCCTGGGCGAGCGAGGCCTTCGACCTGCTGCCCCCTGTGCAACGCGAGCAGCGGGCGTCTCTCAACCGCACGGGCCAGCTGGCCGAGCAGCCCGGCGACGGTACCCTGCACGGCTCCCTGACGCGGCAGGCAGCCACCCGCGCGGATCAGCCCGCGGTAGTCACGCCGGATGTCTCGCTCACCTTCGCCGAACTGCGCGACCGCGCCTGGCGAGTGGCGGAGCTACTGCGGGCTCGCGGCGTGCGCACGGGTGACATCGTGGCGGTGGCGCTGCCCAGGGGCGAGGCGCAGGTCGCCGCGGTGCTCGGCGTTCTCACCGCCGGTGCGGCCTATGTGCCCGTCGACCCGCAGTGGCCCGCGAAACGGCTCAGCTACCTGCTCGCCGACACCCGCGCGGCCGCCGTGCTGACCGGCGAGCAGCTTCGCGAGACGCTGGCCGGGCTGGCCGGCGTTCCGGTGCTGACCATGGCCGACACCGGTGCCGGACCGTCAAGCGACGAGCCCTGGCCCTCGCGCCAGCCCGATGACCTGGCCTATGTCATCTACACTTCCGGCTCAACCGGCCGTCCCAAAGGCGCCATGCTCAGCCACAAGGGCCCTCTCAGCACCATCACCGACATCAATCGCAGGCTGCGGATCTCCTCTGACGACGTACTGTTCGGGGTTTCCTCGCTCTGCTTCGACCTGTCGGTCTACGACATCTTCGGGGCACTGGACGCGGGCGCCACGCTCGTGCTGCCGCCCGCCGGGCCAGCTGATCCGGCGCTGTGGGCGTCGATGATGACCAGGCACCACGTCACCCTCTGGAACTCCGTCCCTGCCCTGATGCAACTGCTGGTCGAGATGGCGGCCGCGCAGGGCATCCAGTTTCCTGAGCTGCGCACGGTGCTGCTCAGCGGAGACTGGATCCCGGTTAACCTGCCTGAGCGGATTCGCGCCGTGGCGCCGATGGCCCGCGTGATAGGCCTGGGCGGAGCGACGGAAGCGTCCATCTGGTCGATCTGCTACCCCGTCGAGTCGGTCGATCCCGGCTGGGCGAGCGTGCCTTACGGCAAGCCTCTGGCCGGCCAGAGCTGGCACGTGCTTGACTCTCTCGGCCGGGACGCGCCCACCTGGGTGACGGGCGAGCTGTTCATCGGCGGAGCCGGAGTCGCGCTTGGGTACCTGGGCGATCCGGCGAGGACCTCGGCGGCATTCGTCCCGCACCCGCGCACTGGCGAACGCCTGTACCGCACCGGCGATCTCGGCCGTTACCTGCCCAGCGGTGACATCGAGTTCCTCGGGCGCACCGACTTCCAGGTCAAGATCCAGGGCTACAGGGTCGAGCCGGGCGAGATCGAGCACGCGCTGCTCGCCCACCCGGAGGTGCGCGAGGCCGCGGTCCTCGCCCGCTCGGCCGGCTCGGGCCGGCAGCTGGCGTCGTTCGTCGTCGGCGAGGCAGGTGCCCGCGGCCCGGATCCGACGGCATTGCGCGAGCACCTGGCCGGGCAGCTGCCCGCCTACCTGGTCCCCAGCCACATCACCGTACTTGACCGGCTGCCGCTTACCGCCAACGGCAAGATTGACAGGAAGGCCCTGGCGGCGGTCCACCCGGCCAATCCGGCCGCCGACCTTGGCCCGGCCGGGCCGGTCACGCCGACGGAGGCACTCGTCGCCGCCATCTGGGAGGAGGTACTGTCCGTCCGCGGTGTCGGCGTGCATGACGACTTCTTCGCCCTGGGCGGCCAGTCATTCGCCGCGCTCCAGATGACCGGGATCATCGCGCGGCGCCTTGGCCGCCGGGTCCCGCTGAGCACGGTGCTCGTCCGGCGCACAGTCAGTGCCCTGGCGCAGTGGCTGGACGACATCGGCGGCCGCTGGTCCCCCCTGGTCCGGCTGAACGAGTCGACGGAAGGGAAGCCCGCGTTCCTCGTCCACCCGGCCGGCGGCGGAGTGCTGTGCTACCGCGAGCTCGCGGCGGCGCTGCGCTGCCGATGCTACGGGCTGCAGGCACCGGGTTACGCGGAAGGCGGGGATCCGCCGGGGCGGGTAGAGGACTATGCCGCCGAGTACGTCAGCGCCGTGCTCACCTCGGGAACGGCGTGGTCGGCCGGGCCTTGCGTGCTCGCTGGCTGGTCATCGGGCGCCGTGATCGCCTTCGAGATGGCACGTCAGTTCGAGCGGCTCGGCCAGCCGGCGGACCGTCTGGTGGTGATAGACGCGCCCGCGCCGGCGGAGTCACTCCCGCCCGACGAGGCCACGCTGACACTGTGGTTCCTTGAGGACCTCGGCATCGGGTTCCGCCTCGGTGACCTAGAGGCCGCCGAGGTCGCCGCGGTCGCCGAGGCGCCGGCCGCGGACCAGCTCGGCCTGGC
>OCZU010000552.1_pt1 | contig 25624 bp, 27 predicted proteins | sample 1539001 | NCBI WGS metagenome assembly OCZU01 (sample SAMEA3539306, study PRJEB22396) | soil metagenome | biome: tundra; feature: field; material: soil | place: USA | collected 2010-05 | depth 0.15 m | reverse complement strand
CGAACATCGAGAGGCCTGCCACAATCCCACGCCGCCGATCCCGAAATCCGATCACGAGTAGAAGCGACAGCGCCAGGTAGGCGCAGACGTGCTGCACTTTGTCGTTGATGTGCAGACGACCGACGGCCACCATCACGGGAGAGGCGGCCGGCAGCAGGGAGCCGATGACCACGCAGCAGATCAATACGGCCCAGAGGGACAGGAGCACGGTGCGTTTGTGCGGGTTTTGAAGCATGCTAATTTAGCTTTGGCAGCTCTGGAGCCGGTGGGATCGATGCCACTCAATCGTCTTCCGCAGCCCGGCATCAAACGGCGTAGTTGCGCGGAAGCCGAACTCCCGCTCGGCGCGGGTTACGTCCAGACACCGGCGTGGTTGGCCATTGGGCTGGGTGGCGTCCCAAATGATCCGTCCCGAGAAGCCGGTGATACCGGCAATCTTGGCAGCCAAGTCGCGAATGGAGATTTCCATACCGCTTCCAAGATTCACCGGGTCGGGCTTGTCATAATGCTCCGTTGCAAGGATGATGCCTTCGGCAGCGTCCTCGACGTAGAGGAACTCCCGGGTCGGCGAGCCATCGCCCCAGAGGACGATCTCATCGTGGCCCTCCTCGACTGCCTCGGCGCACTTGCGGATCAGCGCTGGAATGACATGGGAGGATTCCAGATCGAAGTTGTCCCCAGGCCCATAGAGGTTGACCGGCAGAAGGAAGATAGCATTCATGCCATACTGCTCGCGGTAGGACTGGCATTGCACTAGTAACGCCTTCTTCGCGATACCGTAGGGCGCGTTTGTCTCCTCTGGATAGCCGTTCCAGAGATCCTCCTCGCGAAAAGGCACTGGGGTGAACTTCGGATACGCACAAATCGTACCCAGAACGACGGTCTTCTCCACTCCGTGGCGCCGCGCGGCTTCGATGAGCTGAATGCCCATGATCGCATTGGCATAGAAGAAGCTGCCCGGGTTGGCGCGATTGGCGCCGATTCCACCCACGACCGCGGCCAGGTGAATCAATACCTCCGGCCGGTGTTTCGCGAGGAGCCGCTCGACGGCATCGGCGCGCGTAAGATCGTATTCCTGGTAGATCGGAACGAAGATGTTGCGGCAGCCCATCTGCTCAAGCCGCTGGACGAGATGGGTTCCGAGGAACCCTGCGCCACCAGTTACCACGATGCGCTTGTCCGGAAGACGGATCACGAGTGCCTCCCCTCAGCAGCTATGGCAAACTGAAGCGCTTCAGCGCCGCCTTTGAGCCGGGCTTCGGCAGCCTTCATGTCCGCCTCAACCATGATGCGAACCAGTTCGTCGAAAGTCACAGTCGGCTCCCAGCCGAGCACTCTGCGAGCCTTGGAGGCGTCCGCGCACAGGTAATCGACCTCAGCGGGCCGAAAGTAGCGCGTGTCGACTTCCACATACTCCTTCCAATCCAGACCGGCATGCGCGAAGGCGAGTTCCACGAATTCGCGCACTGGGTGGGCTTCTCCGGTGCCGACAACGAAGTCGTCCGCGGTTTCCTGCTGCAGCATCAGCCACATGGCGCGGACATAGTCCGGAGCGTATCCCCAATCCCGGCGGGCGTCGAGATTGCCGAGGTAAAGCTTCTGCTGGACACCGTGCTTGATGTGGGCAACGGCGCGAGTGATCTTACGGGTGACAAACGTCTCGCCGCGGCGTGGAGACTCGTGATTGAACAGGATGCCGCTCGAGGCGTGGAGCCCATAGCTTTCCCGATAGTTCACCGTGATGTGGTGGCCAAAGACCTTGGCACAAGCATAGGGGCTGCGGGGGTGGAGGGCAGTAGACTCACTTTGGGGAGGCGGCGCGCTTCCGAACATTTCACTGGAGGAGGCCTGGTAGAAGCGGCAATTCACGCCCGTGCGGCGCATGGCTTCGAGCAAGCGGAGGGTCCCGCAGGCGACCACATCGGCAGTGAATTCGGGAACCTCAAAGCTGACCTTGACGTGGCTCTGCGCACCGAGGTTGTAGATCTCGTCGGGACGCAGATCGTAGAGGAGCGTGGCGAGCGAACTCCCATCGGTGAGATCGGCGTAGTGGAGAAGGAATTGAGTGCCGGCCTGGTGGAAGTCCTGATAGATATGATCGAGCCTATCCGTGTTGAAGCTTGAGGCGCGGCGTTTGAGGCCGTGGACCTCGTAGCCTTTGGCAAGGAGGAACTCGGTCAGGTAAGAGCCGTCCTGGCCGGTGCAACCGGTGATTAAAGCTCTGGGCATAGATAGTTATTCGCTGAAGCGTGCATAGCGCAAGAAGACGTCAATGCCCTGCCGGCACAGCGCGCAGGCCTTCCCGAGTCTCTATGACGCGTTTCAACACATGGGCGCTTGGGCTGTAATCGAGCACGATCTCTTTCAGCGCTACGACCAGCCGACCGACATCGCGCGTATCGCAGATCTCCCGCAGGTAATTGATCCACGCCAGCATGTCACCTTCGGGCATGCCATTACCTACGAAAATGCGGATCTTCTCATGTGCGGTGGGCGCCGTGTTCTCAAGCATAGTGCTCAACTCTTCAAAGAGCTTCTCGCCGGGGCGCATGCCGGTGAATTCAATCTTAATGTCTTCATCCGGTCTCAGCCCCGAGAGCAGAATCAGGTCTCTGGCCAGATCGACGATCTTTACCGGCTCGCCCATGTCGAGGACGCAGATCTGACCGCCTTCTCCGATCACCGCGGCTTGCAGCACGAGTTGGCAGGCTTCGGGAATGGTCATGAAGAAGCGCCGCATGTCCGGATGCGTCACGGTCACCGGCCCGCCCGCCGCGATCTGCTTCTTGAAGATTGGAATGACGCTACCGTTCGAGCCCAACACGTTGCCGAAGCGCACGGCGACGTATTTGGTCTGTCCGTTTTGCAGGGCCAGAAGCAGCAGTTCGGCGACCCGCTTGGTGGCGCCCATAATGTTGGTCGGCCGGACTGCCTTATCGGAGGAGATCATGACGAAGTCTTCGACTCCGTGCTCCGCAGCGGCCACGGCGACGTTGTATGTGCCGAAGACGTTGTTCTCGATCGCCTCGAAGACGTGCGCCTCCATTAGGGGGACGTGCTTGTAGGCGGCGGCATGATAGACCACCGATGGCGAGTATTGGCGCAGGACCTCGTCCAGGCGGGTGCGATTCTGTACGCTCCCGATCTCCGGGTAGAAGGGCGTTTTCGGGAAGGCCTGGCGCATTTCGCGGTCGATTTCGAACAGGGGTGACTCGGCGATTTCGAATCCCACGATCCCGGCGGGGTGGAAGCGTGCGATCTGGCGGCAGAGTTCGGAGCCGATGGACCCGGCCGCGCCGGTGACCAGTACGACTTTGCCTCGGAGCATGCCGCGGATCTGGTCCTCTTCCAACTGCACGGGGTTGCGGCCGAGCAGATCCTCAACCGCCACCTCGCGGATCTGAGTCGCGAGGCCGTTCCCTTCGATGACTTCGGCGAGACCGGGGACGGTCTTATAGAAAACACCGGCATCTTGACAATGTTTGAGGACGGTGGTCATCTGCCTGCCCGTGGCGGAGGGCAAGGCGATGAGAACCATTTCGATTGTCTGAGATGCAACGACAGAGGGCAGCGCGGCCCCGTTGCCGAACACTTTCACCCGATGAATGAAGTTGCCGGACTTCGCCGGATCGTCGTCGATGAAGCCAATTACCTCGTAGCACAGCGCGGAATTCCGGTTGATCTCCCGGAGCAAAGTGACTCCTGCGTCACCGGCTCCGTAGATAAGAGTGCGTTTCCTGACGCTCAGATTCGGCAACCGTGAGAATTCGAACACCAGTCTCACTGACAGGCGGGCTCCCGCCGTCATCCCGAAGCAAAGCAGGAAATCCAGGAAGTATACCGAGCGCGGAAACCCCGTGGGGGCGAACCACAGAAGGAGGAGGTAGCCGACAAAAGATCCGACAAGGTTCGCTGCTGCAAGGCGGGCAACATCGCGGATGGAAACATATCGCCACCATCCGCGATCCAATTTGAAGAAATGAAAGACGAGGATTCTGACGGGTACCCAGACACAGAGTCCAGCCAGCACGTGCGGCCCGTAACGCGGGGGCACGCTCAGGTCAAATCGCAATAGGAATGCGAGGACCGCAGCTACGACGAATATCGCTAGCTGAACTGTTCGTGTCGCCCAGACAGTGTGATGAGCAACTAGGCGGATACCGCGCTGGACTACAGATGCTGACATGGCGACGGGACTCCTCAGGCGATGGTGACAGGTTCCTCTTCGAGGGCCGACAGTGGTTTAACACCGGCTGCAGCTCGGACCTGGTTGATCACGTACAGTTGATCTTCGAGTGAGAGGCTGCTCGAACTTGGGAGGCATATGCCCCGGTGGAACAGGTCCTCGGCCACCTCTCCGCCGTAGCCCTCGCAGCCGGCGTAGAGGGGCTGGAGGTGCATGGGTTTCCAGACGGGGCGGGACTCGATGTTGGCGGTATCCAAGACGCGGATGAGTTCATCGCGCGAGCAATTGAACCCTTCTTCGTCTATAAGGAAACAGCTCAGCCAATTGGTGTGCAGGCCGTAGGGGGCCTGGGGCATAAGCGTGATGCCGGGAAGGTCCGCGAAGGCGTCGCGGTAGCCGAACGCGATCGCCCGCCGCTGTTGGACGCGGAGGTCGAGGACTTCGAGTTGGCCGCGACCGATGCCAGCCAGCACGTTGCTCATGCGGTAGTTGTAGCCGAGCTCGGAGTGTTCGTACCAGAGGCCGGGATCGCGGGCCTGCTGGGACCAGAAGCGTGCCTTGGTTACCCAATCCGGGTTCGACGAGACGAGCATGCCGCCGCCAGTGGTGGTGATGATCTTGTTTCCGTTGAAGGAGTAGACCCCGATGTCGCCGAGCGTCCCGGCCGGCTTTCCCTTGTACAGCGTGCCAACCGCTTCGGCGGCGTCCTCGATCACGGGGACCCCGTATTCGGCGCAGGCAGCGCGGATGGGGTCCATATCGGCGCTTTGGCCATAGAGGTGGACCACGACCAGCGCCTTGGGGAGCCTGTTCGCCGCCGCCCGGTCTCGCAAGGCGCGGGACAGAACATCGGAATCCAGGTTCCAGGTTGCGCGGTCGCTATCCACAAAGACCGGCACGCCGCCCTGGTAGACGATAGCGTTGGCGGCCGCAACGAAGGTGAGGGTGGAACAGATCACTTCATCGCCGGGGCCCACTCCTACCAAGCGCAGCGCGAGGTGCAGCGCCGCGGTTCCGCTGGACAGAGCGACAGTGGGCAGTCCGATGCGGGTCGAGAATTCGCGTTCGAAGGCGGTGAGATTGGGGCCGACGGTGGACAGCCAATTTGTCGAAAAGGCCTGCCGCACGTAGGTTTCCTCGTTGCCGCCCATGTGCGGAACGGATAAGAGTATTCGTTTCATTGAGCGGCGGTGAGCCTAACGGTTTGCACCAGCCAGAGCTCTGGCCGGAATTCCGACAACGGTGGCACCGGACGGTACTGAATCGAGGACTACAGCGCCCGCCCCGACGATCGCACCCTCGCCAATTTCAGCTCCAGGGAGGGCAATCGCGCCAATTCCGACATGTGCAAATGAACGCACTGTCACGCCCCCGCCCAGGAGGACCCCAGGCGAAAGATGCACGTGATCGCCGATTCGGCAGTCATGCTCGACAACGGCGGCTGTGTTCAGAATGCAATTCCTCCCGATCTGAGCGCCTGCATTGATTACAACTCTCGCCATGACGACGGTCCCATCCTCAAGTCGGGCCGACTCCGATATCACCGCGGACGGATGGACGAGTGTGACGGGCAGCAGGCCATGCTCGAAAGCTCTCTGAAAGCATGCGGCCCTCATTTCGTTCCTCCCGATGGACACCAAATAATGAGAGCAACCTTTGTCCTTCAGCAATTGCAGGTAGGGGCTAGCTCCGAAGACTTGGCAGTCGCAGAATTCATGAGCAGATTCCTCGCAAGCATCGTCAATGAAGGAAATAGTTTTGAATCCCCCCATCGCCCTTGCGACATCGAGGACCACCTTGCCGTGCCCGCTGGCACCCCACAGCACGAGCAGCCGAGAGCGCTCGCCTTCCTTACTCAAGCAGTCACCACCTCCCGAACCACAACGAACGCTTCTGCCGCGTCAAGGCCGACCGCCGAACCGCGGAGTCTGGCGAGCGCCTCTATGGCGCGAAGCGAGCGTGACTGAGGGAACTCCTTCAGTTGAGTGCGGTAGCATGTCATTGCCTGGAGCTTAGCGGACAAGAATTCACCGATATCGACGAAGACGGTGGGTGAGAATGCATTGTGAGCCGACGGCCCTCCCCACTCTGTTTCCGACAGGGTCTCATAGCAGAGCAACCGCTCGACTTGGGGCACACCATTCGGCCGTGTAGCGACCATCGTGGCCCAATAAACCGCCTTATGGTCCGAGTGAAGGTCTCCCCAGTGGGGCGCGTAAACAGTCCGCGGTTGTATCTCCCGGACGAGGCGGGTCAGCCGGTCAGCCAATACGTGACCGGGCACCGTGTCCAAACGGGGAGCGGGAAAATCCAGGAAATGCACACCTTCGACTCCCAGCAGTTGGTGAGCGGCAGCCAGTTCGGATCGCGTTTCCTCGACTTCTTCCGGCGGAAAGATGTCTGGCGCACCCCTTGAAAAAACGACTACCTGGACGCGGTCCCCGCGAGCGCTGTGGCGCGCGATAACGCCGCCGCACCCGAGCACTTCGTCATCCGGGTGCGGCGCGACTACCAGGACGCGTTCACTCGTGCTCATGAATCTGCCCTTTCCGCTGATCCACGACAAGTGCGCTGCCCGCGGGGTGCCCGCTACGCTGCCAGCCGTCCTTCCCGTATACACTGTCGGCCTTGAGGACGACGAAGACCGTGAGAAACATCACCTTAATGTCGATCCAGGGGCCCCAGTTATCGACGTACCAGAGGTCAAGCGTGATGCGCTCGTCCCAGGTGTTGCGCGAACCGCCGTTGACCTGCTGCCATCCGGTAACGCCCGGCTTGACGAGCAGGCGACGCCGGTCCCGTTCTGAGTAGGCATGCAGGTAGTTGGGCAGCAAAGGGCGCGGGCCGACAATGCTCATTTGACCGCAAAGAACGTTGAAAATCTGCGGCAGTTCGTCAATGCGGTACTTGCGCAACCAAGCACCGGAGCGGGTGATGCGCGGATCCGCGTGAAACGTTGCAAACCCGGCGCCTTGGTTGACCGCGTTTTCCACCATTGTCCGGAACTTCCAGATCAGGAATGGTTCAGCGTTCTTACCGGCGCGGTCCTGGCGGAAGAAGACGGGACCGGGCGAGTCGAGCTTAATGAGAATAGCAACAACAATGATGATGGGCGCGAAGACGATCAGCAGACCTGTAGCCCCCGCAATGTCGAGGCAGCGTTTGAGAGCGACTTTAGTCATCGAAGCACCTTGTCGATTTGCGCAACGGAGCCGACAACGAAGTCGGGTTCGATTCCTGCGACAACGTCGCCGGCGAAGGGCCCTGTGAGCACGCGGACGGTTTTCATCCCGGCGTGGGCTGCGCCACCGATGTCGGCCCTCGGATTGTCGCCTGCAAACAAGCATTCGTCCGGGGCGCATTGCAGGAGATCGAGCGCGCGAACGAACGGAGCGGGATGGGGTTTTTGCAATCCGAGCCCGAGCTCGGCGGAAAGCACCACGACACGAAACAGGTGTTCGATCCCCAGGCGCGCTACCTTGCGGCGCTGCATGACCGCGTTCCCGTCCGTGATTAGGAAGAGTTGAAATCTCTCACTAAGCCGCTCGAGCAATGGCTGCACTCCGGTGTACACTTCAAGCTGGCCGACGTAATCGTGGTACATCCGAACGAGCACCCTCACATGTTTTGGGTCGTGGATGCAGTGGCGCTCGAGCACGGTGTCGAATAGGGTCGCGTGCGCAGGGCCGAGCGCGTTCCAGGCCTCCCGGAACGTTCTTTCGAGGGCAGCGGGCAGGATTCCGGTCTGTTGGCCGAGATGTGCGGCGGCGACGGAGAAGAACGGGAATACGTGCTGTGTCTGGTCGTACAGCGTATTGTCGAGATCGAAGCCGACGGCCCGGGTCATAGGCGCGTGCAAATCGTGTCCGCCTTCGAAGGATCTAGGTACACCTCGCTCCAGTAGCGAAGCATAATGAGAGGCTTGGCCGGGGCGACGGCCGGCCCGGGAGATCCGCCGTTAAGGATGCTCACAAGGGCACAAGCGAACGCGGGATCGGCCTCGAAGGTGAGCGCAACCGACCCAGCCAGCCGCGCGTTGATCTCCGTGAACCAGATCCCATCGCTTTCATCCACGAAACATTGGATGTTTGCAGGGCCGATCAGCCCCAGCGTGCGAACGATCTTCTCGACCCAACAGACGATGCCCGGGTGATCAACCACCGCGCCTTTGTAAGAGATGCCAGACTCGGTTTTGAGGCGGTACCGCGGTCGGATGAACAATGGGTTCGAGGCGAAATCCGTGAGTATGTCAACTGTCAGTTCGCGCCCAGTCATGAACTCCTGCACTATCGCGTCGCGGACGTAGCCGCTGAAGAAATCGAGCTGGTTCGTGTCGCGCGCGATGTAGATACCAGTGCTGCCGCGTCCTCGACGAGGTTTCACGATGACAGGGAAGCCTGCAAGGGGTTTAGAGTCGGGTTCCCAGGTCGCGGGCGTTGGGATTCCGTGTTGGCGGAAGAACGCATGTGTCGCGCACTTGTCGACACAAGTCTCCAGACATGGGACCGGAGAACTGAGCAGCCGGGCGCCGCACGCCTCCAATTCGGTGCAACGGCCCGCCAATGTTAACAGTTCCTCGTCGAGTGCGGGAAGAATCCAGTCGACCCGCTCGCGGCGGCAGATCTCGACGAGCGCGTCAAAGTATCGCGGCGACGAGACGAGCGGCACCTGGTATGCAGCGTCTGCGAAGAGAAACCCGACAGAGAGCGGGTCCGAATCTGCAGCGATCACTCGTAGGCCCAGTTCCCGGAACACCTTGTACTGGGTGACACTGGGAGCCGAACCGGCGGCAGTACGAAGGATCGTTAACGGCACCGTCAGTTCATTTCCTCTGGGTTGCGGGCGGCTGCTGCACGTCCTCGCGGGCGCCGGCCCGGCCTCTCAGGCGAACCCATGACTGTGTCGGCCTGCACTTTCTCGTGGAACATTTCATCGACAAAGTCGACAAAGTGGCGCTGGACGGTACGATAGTCGTAGAATTGGACCGCGCGCTGCCGCCCCGCACGGCCCATGGCGGCGGCCTCCTCCGGGTTCGCGAGCAGATGCTCAACGGCATCGGCCAGGGCTTTGGCGTCCTTCGGCGGGACAATCAAGCCTGTTCTTCCGTGCACGACTGCTTCGCGGCAGCCTCTAATGTCGGTGGCGACAACAGGAAGTCCCGCGCTCATGGCCTCGACGATGGAGCGGGGAAAGCCTTCGCGATGAGAAGGCAGCACAAAGATGTCCATGATGCGCAGGTGATCGACCACCAGATTCGTTTGGCCCGCAAAGAGAAAATGAGGTGTCAGCCCAGCCTTCGCTACCTCCTTCTTGAAACTCTTCCCGAACTGGTCGCGATCGCTGGGCAGGCTGTCCCCCACCACGAGGAATACCGTCTTCCGCTTCTTGGCTACCTGGTGCGCCATTTCAAGGAATTCGCGGTAGCCCTTCTCGCGGACGATTCGCCCGACAATGCCAACGACAGGCACAGCGTCATCGATTCCGAGGTTACGTTTGAAGCTTCGCGTGCTCTCCAGACACGTTTCCTTGGGCGAAAAGGCCACGAGGTCAACCCCATTGAAGATTGTTAAGGACCGGCACTTCGCGCGCACGATGCCGGTGCGAATTGCCGTGCGGTTATCCTCGGCCGATACGAAAATGAAGCCTGCGGTAAACCGGCCCAAGAGCCATTCAATCGTCATCAGCAACGAGCGCGGCACCGCCGGCGTGTTCTCGTGAAAATAGAAGCCGTGGACCGTGCAGATGACCGTTTGGGCGCCGGCGAGAACGGCCGCAACTCGTCCGACCGCGGCCGCAACAGCGCTGTGCATGTTCACGATCTCAAATCCGCCATAGCGCATGATCTTCCACAGTTGGAAGACTGGCCGGACATGCGCCCAGGGCCGGAATGTCCTTCGCAACGAAATCGGGTGCATCTGCAAGCCTAGGGCTGCGAGGCGACTCCAGTACTCGCCACGTGCGCAGGCAAGATGAACTTCGTAGCCGGCCTCCTGGAGTCCCATCAGCCAGTGTTTGAGGAGCACCCAAGCCATAAGGTCAATGTTGCATATGGCTAACACCTTGGGCTTCGCCCCGCAGTTTTTCAAGGAGGAAACGTCCGTTGCTATTGCCATCGAGGAACCTCAAGATCGGCTACGGCTCGGATGGACGCCGGCTATCGCGCGGGCGCCGACCATCCGTTAGCTGGAGAATTAGGTCGGCGGCGAACTGGAACCACCAAAGGGACCCGGCGCTGACGGCGAGCATGGGGCGGATGGCCATGTAGAGCTGGTCGGAGACGCTGGCGGTTTCGTCGACGAGGATAGCGCGCACCTGAGCCTCAACACGGTCGTCACCCAGCGCGGCAACTTATGCCTCAGTGACACATTTAAACGCTTGTATATAGCATACACGATCTTGTTCACTTTTCTGCCAATGAGTTCTCTCAACGCAAAAGCCTGCCGTGGTTATCAGCTGACACAGCTCTTTATACGTTGGATGCCACATATGATGATCTCTCACACGGTTTACTCCTACGGCAACCAACATCTCTCTCGCCATTTCCTTTAGGTAGGTCCGCATATCGACTCGGCCGCTCTTGCCGCCCTTCACGTATAACCCGATGACGATACTGCCGCCGTTCTTGAGCACTCGAAACGCCTCACGGACCGCAAGCTCCGGATTGAGGAAGTGGTCAAGTACTGATCGCATATGTACAACGTCAAAGCTCCAGCTCAGAAACGGAAGATGCTCCGCAAACGCCGCGATAAAGTTCAGCGGCTCATCTATGAAAGGATAGACGAGCTTGGCCACGCGGGATCGCGGTTCCCTCACGAGTTCCAGCCACGGATCAATGCTTATGTACTCCTGCTGGGGATCTAGAAATGCCCGCAGGCTTCCATCGCTTCCCCCAACATCAACGCAGCGACCAGAGATCCTAATGTCACGATACACCTCCTCGACGCCACGCCGCTGTGCGGCGTAGTAAGCCTCACTTAACTGCCTTGTGGCACGGGCGTTTCGGACTTCATATTGACCCTGCCCCAGGTGCCACAGCTCACTGACAAGACCGGTTCGAGAGGTAAGTGCGCGAAGATCGTACACTCCCTCGACGACAGGGTACCGTCTACCATAATCTGACACCATGAAGTCACGGTCGAGTCTAAGTGGCGATTTTGATACCGGGTCGCAGAGGATTCCGTGGACCCACGGGTCAACTTTCGCCGTCATCAGCATTTATCCTTTCCTACAGACTATTCGAGACTATTCTAAGAGCGATCCGCCCAGAGTTCGCAGGACCTTCGTGGCTTTCTCGCTGCGCCGACTGTCTACGCCGTGTGCCACTGAATAGAAGTGCAGGTGAGTGGCGGCACTGACAGCCTGTCACGTTAGCGCATCAGTCTGGAACGCGAAGAGGCCGGCGGCAAGGAAGATAGCCAATTGAACGGCACGGACTATCCAGCGATGGAAGGGGGCAACGTGGCGCCCAAGGCGCAGGATTGATCGGTGATCCTGCCGAGCAGCCACTCCGCGGCAGGGCCGGCATCTTGTCGTGGAAGTAGAATCCGTGGGCGGTGTACATTTTGATGGGCACTCCGGCCAGCCAAGCAGCGAGTCGCCCTACGGCCGCCGCGACCGGGCTGTGGCAGACTGACCACGAGAAACCGCTTGTGGCGCATGAGCCACTAGAGCCTCCAGAGAGGGACAATGTGGACGAGAGGATTGAAACGCCTGCGCAGGGGTACCTCGTGCATGCAAACTCCCGCGCCGGCAAGCTCATCGAAGTATTCAGTGCGGGGGCAAGCCGGGTGAACTTCATGGCCCGCCCCGCCCAGCACTGTATATCGGCCATGAGGTCCACGGTACAGATGACGAATATTCGCGCTTTTAGCGGCTGTGAGGTCCGCATTGTTAGATTGAACGATCTGAAGGGCCTATCTCCCGAGTTGCGAACCGCTGTGTCCCAGAACAGATAGAACAGATAGTCTGTGTCTCCCGTGTGGCTTCGCTCAGGCCAAGGCCGGGTGCCAAGGGTTCCACCCATCAGGAGTGAAGATCATACAACAAGTATTCGGAGACTCTCTTTGCGCCAAATGTTCTCACTATTGCTTCACTCAACTCGGCGTAGTACTGTCGAGGGCACTAATCGAGCGCCGCCTCACAGGACCCGTTCTTCTCCCCAGTAATGTCTGACAAGTACACGATCCCTCAGAACTCTCTTCAACCCAACACACACCCTGTGATCACATACGAGTGAATAGAACCACTCTGCCACCCCGAACACCATTTCCCATGCAGGTCGGTGCAGCACGCGGACGGCCCTAAAACGCAGCTTTGCCGCCGTTCGGGCTCGAAGTCGTTCGCTAGTCAACGCCCGGAACGACTGCCTATCATGGATGCTGCAAGTAGTCAGCACTTCGGGCACCACTTTGACCGTTGATAAGTGCATCAGGTCGATGTAAAAGTTATAGTCCTCGTTGCACGGCAAATCGGTGTTATAGCCACCAATTGCTTCCCACAGAGACTTTCGGAACATGACAGAGCTGTGTGCGAAGGGGCAGAAGCGAGTTATCCGCGAGCGGACTCCGCTGTCCAGCAATGGTGGTTTGAAATAGCAAGTGTGGCCATCCGTTTCATACCTGAACCGCACGTACGAGGCCACTAGACCCACTGCCGGTGATTCATCAAGAAACTGAGCCTGCAACTCGAAGCGCCTCGGCTCTGCGACATCATCGGAATCGAGAATCGCAATGTAATCAGATCGGACCGCACGGCATCCTAGATTCAATGCACGTATGCGGCCAATTCGAGCAACGTGCACCACAGAGACTCGCACGTCCCGGACCTTCTTCAGAAGTCTCGCGGTGCCATCTGTCGAGCCGTCGTTGATGATCACGCAACACCAGTCGCCGACCGTCTGCCGCTGCAAGCTCTCAATTGCCCGAGCAATGAAGCGCTCTCCGTTGTGCACGGTGATAACGGCCCCAACACGAGCCCCTGTATCATATTTCCCACCAGCACAAGTACCCATGACACCTCCCACGTATCCATCAACCTGCTCTAAGTCTTCCTTTCCGCCCTTCCAGCAGATGGCCGCCCTGCGGCAAGAGCGAATACTCTATCGCTTACTGCCCGGCGTACCGTACCATTTGTAAATTCGAGGACGGCGTTCATACAGTCGATCGCGGTCAGAAAGGGAGGCAAATGACCGGAAAATGCCGATCGCAGCCGGGCGCTTTTCCTTCTGGATGGAAGGCCCTGCTCCAGAGCGGCCCGAGGCCGTCAAGGACGCGCCGTTGTTAGGCGCGGGAAAGCGTAGCCGTGGCCCTCGGCTCCGCCCGGCACTAGCAGACAGGAGTTTGCCTCGAAAATCGAACTTAGGAGCACCTTCAAATCTCCGGGAACATTCGACCCGGCCATCCCCCGGCACCGAACGTTCGCTCGCCTACCAGCCGCCAACTGCACTCGTAGGCTATCCTTCTAGCGGCCCTAACCGCCCGCCCCCGACCCCATAGAATCGTGCAGAGTGCCACCAACGCTGTTCTTGCCCAGCGAATGGGACGGGTGGGGCGGTGTGCCTTTGCGCACACAGTCACTTCTGATCCGGCAGACAACCGCCGCGGCGGGTGCCAGTATGTCTTGGCCCGAAGTGCGAATTCTATGACCTCTTTAAGCCGGTGATCGTACGTGTGTTCTTTGACTGTTCTCTCGAATGCCGCGCGCGCCATTCGGTCGCGCAGTCCCGGATTTGCGAGATAACCGTCGATCTTATCCTTCAGCTCCGTGAACGTGCGAAAGCTGTCGATCTCACCTCCAACCGTATAATATCGCTCAAGGCCGGGACAATCTTCGGTCAATAGAAGACTTCCCGCTCCCGGAACTTCGAATGCCCGTGCCTTAATTTGCGGCTCGGGACCTTTCGCCCCGGCGCTAAAGTTCAGACTGATCACGGAGTTGTTCATAATATCCGAAATCATGCCAGCTTGTACCGGACCTTCTGGCCACCCGAATCCAAAGCAGCTTACAGGAATCCCCTCCGCGCGAAGCTTCTGAACGAGTTCCGCTCGCCGCCCATACATCGTCCCAACAAAGCTGACTGGGTATCGGCACCGTGCGGCCGGGACCGGCTGCTTACAACCATCTAAGCTAGCCGCCCACTGAGTTAGCAGTACGGACTGAATGCCCAACTTGTGGTAATCAGTGATGCGGTGAGCGTATGTCGTAGTGATCGCGTGATAATAAGGAGCAATAAAACGCGAGACTTCGCGAAACTTCCAGGAATCATCGGTAGTCCAGGTGACCGTCGCCGTGTCGAACACTTCCGAGATATGTCCAATTGTCTCTGTCCACAGCTCGTAGCCCAACTGGACTGTCAGCATCACATCCGGTTGAGTGGTTCTTATGCAGTCCACCAACTTGACATTCAAATCGCGATAGTTCTCGTGCGCCGCCCGGTTCCACGACTCAAAGTGCACGATGTCGCATCCCAGGCGGCGCAGCGCTGGCATAAAGCCCGCGAACACCTCACTGAATCCGCGGGTTCGATCTCCATACTGGTACTGTCCAAACACGCACAACACCTTCATAGCGCCCTCCGCCCAACGGAACGGCTGTACCCGCCAGCGGATCGTAAATGGGGCACGACCAGAGATGCCGGGGAATCTTTCATTCGTGACTCCAGACGCTGACGCCATTGGGCGCGGACCAAGAGCCCGTCAAGCAACCCAACGAGCGTCCAATACAACAAATTGAATCGTAGGAAGAACAGACCCGGAAGGCTAATAACTGTAGCGCACATCATCGCCACCGTGAACGCCTGTACAACTTCAATTCCCTCGCACTCCCTGGTCTTCGACCACTCTGTGGAACAAATCAGCTTCCACTGCTGGCGCCAAAGGTAGAGCAGGGCGGCTAACCCGAAGAATCCTTGCTCCACCGCTACTCGAATCAGCTCATGATGTGAAAAGTACCCGAAAACTGGGAGTTCCGCCCAAAACCCAACGCCCAGTGGGTTCTCCAGTGCGTGGCGCGCACCCATGAGCATCAGCGACACTCGCACGACATTGTCACCAATCGGCAACTCACTTATCGCTCTTTCAATGTCGCCACTGAACCCAAGATCCGCCACGAACGCCTGGCTGGCTGCCTCGGGCGCGGCGCTTCGTTGAAGCTTCGCCTTCATTTCAGGAGCTTCGAAAAGTAGTAGTGCGCTCACGAGCGCAATTGGTACGGCGAGAACTAGAGTGGTCGCAAGTGCCCGGCTCACTGTCGGGCTGCCGCCCCGGGCAGGACGCCGCCGTGCGAGAATGGCAAATGCAATGGCGCAAAAACACAGGATAACAAGATTGCCGCGCTCGCCAGAGCATATCGCTGCCACAACACATGCCGCTGACATCACGGCCGACACGAGCCGAGTGAAGGAACTCCTTGTCTTGGCTGCGATGATGACATTGATCAGCAATGTCAAGGCAATATAGCACCCTACCTCCGATGGACCGTCAAAGAACAGCAACTGATGTCGTGTGATTCCAGACTCGCCAGTGGCCAGTTGTATCGAAGAGTTATAACCCAGGGAGCCGCTACTACCAACAACAAAATAGTAGATTAGAGACAGGGCTATGACAACGTTGCCGACCGTCCATTGTAGGCGCAGGGCTCTGAGAAGCGTGTATGTTTTGTCGGATAGAATCAAGTACCTCCTGGCGAGAAAGAAACAAGCAAATGTTGCGAGGTACCGAAGCGCATACAGTGAGAGGGTAAAGCTGTATACCGTCGATCGGAGCGCCATTCCGACAACCACGGATATCACAACGGCGTAACTACACAACGCAAGCCCTTGGCCGAGCTTGAATCCTACGTCGCACCTGCGAAGCTGGCCGAAACGGTTAATGGCTGCAACCATCCCCGCCGCGATGACAACTTCTACTAATGAGATTCCAGGCACGGATGTGTAGTGGATCAATCCAACTTGAGTGCTCTGTGTTATGCCAATCGAAAACAGCTTCGGTAGAGGCGCGGTAATAATGACGCATTGAAGAAACAGCCCCGGGTTGCGTGCAAAGACCAACGTTAGCACGCAAAAGATCACGCAAACCGCGCCGAGGACCAGAGGATCACCCAATGCGAAGTAGCGGGACAGCATCTCTGGATTCAGCATGAGAAGGCTCGGCGAGAATGGATGTAGATCCCCAGTACATCAGCTTTCGACATATCAATGAGACTATACAGCCTAACGAGAGGCTTTACCTCAGCCCGACGAAGTAGATTTTGCAGAATTTTGCAGGCATTTCGACTTCCGTTAAGCTGCCGTCCGATGCAACCTGTACCGCAGGGCAACGAAAAAGCACGTACGGTTTCCGCCAAGTCGCCCCCGGGGAGTTTCACCTTGAGGCGCTCACAGACCCGGACGTGAATTTCTCGATTGATCCGGCTCGTGCCAACCCCGCGAAGGCTGCCGCCTTCCACCGAAACCAGCGAGTTCCTCCGATTGCCCGTTGACTCTGACGGTCTCGACACGAGTGACCTGCTCTCTTCGTTCCACGAGCATTACCCCGTCTCACCGCTACTATGGCTCCCGGGTCGCGCTCTTGTGCCTTTCCCCTTACCCTCGCCAGCCAAGTTCTCAAGTTCCGCTCGAAAAGCACGGATTAGAGTCACACCTTCTATACACCGCACATCGCATGGCCTGTGAGTAGGTGTCTGCCATGCTGCTTTCGGGGTGAAGGAACGACGTCGGTCTCGATGTCATCCTAAGGATGTTTCGATGCGTCTCCGAGACACTCGTTTGCAGTCGTTCTCCCTAAACCCATACATGACGTGATCAGAGGCACGCGTTTTAGCCGGGGATGACTTGATGACATCGATAAGGAGAGGATGTAATGTCAGAGCTTGATCAAAGCCTATCCTATCCCATTCGAAATGGTACGGCAGGCTTACTGGTCAAACTAGTGGCTTGCCCGTCGAGTCAAAAAGGGGAGCGGTGAACGTGCGGTGATTTCGTGTTGGCGCTTGGCGAAGTGGCGGCCAGGCGACGAAAGGCTCTATTCCTCAAATGCCTGGGACCGGCGAACTGCGATCGCAATCAAAAGCCAGATTTGGGAGTGGCGACAATCATATCGTTCTGAATTACCATTCTGTACTCTGGATTGATCATTTTGAGCGCAGCAAAAATGTCAAGCAAGTCGGGCCGCTGTTGGATTCCGTCAAACGTCCTGGCGTCATCTATGAAGATTAGGTGATTCTTGATCCGATGAGACCTAATCTGCCTTAGAGACTCTAGTATTGGATCATCGATCGACCCGCGGCCAGTAATGCCGCCGCTATAATGGGCGTCAAGCCAGAAGACCGCAGGCTCAGCCAAGGAGCTTAAGATCTTGGGCAACTCTGCAATGACGTCACCCAGATATAGGTGTACGTTCGGCAACCTTCGTAACCTCTGCCGCGATCTAGCATGCAGTACGGGGTCAAGTTCGACGGAGATCACTGAAGCACACATACCTGCCATGGCTTGTACGGTGTCGCCGAACAACGTTCCAGTTTCGATGAAGACAGGCTTCCAGAGAGGCAGGGAAACATCGGGTCCCAACATAGAACGGCATACGCTGCTGTCTACCCACCGAACGATGTGCTTCTTCAAAATCCGCATCTTCACAGAATGAGGAGCAGGCCGGTACTCGCCTCTGCATGTCGCGCCGATGAAGCCGATCAGCCGCAAGAATTCTGCGAGGCACCTTAGAACCGAACTGGGCGAAAGAGCGTCCGACGAAGGCACGGCCATCGATATCGTCCTCCTTGCTCCGAGCAAGAATCTGAGAAACTGGGTTTACGCAGCCCTTCTGGAACGCGACGACTCCCGGGTTGGTTGCGGGCATGCGAAAGTGGGAACCCGAAAGTGCACCACCCTCGGAAAACACGGCCTTATAGTCCTTATGAGGTAGCTTGTTCTTGGCAATGCAGCGACCCTCTGTTTTCATAAGTAGGCCACCGACGATGTGCAGGGCCGGCGCGACGCCGAGATTTCTAAGCATCCGGATGTACGCGATTGCGGTATCCCGGAACTGCGCGACGGTATTTCCTGTGTTTTCAAGTGTTATGGGTCTTAACTTGCGTCCAGAGTGATCTGTTCGATCATGATCGCCGCAACAGGGAAACTACTGCGAAACTACCGTAGAGGCGGCACAAAAAGGCGCCCACGGCCGCAGGTGGAAGTGAAACTGAAACAGACATGGGTCTGGGTATGTGAGCGGAACGCTCAGCGGGTCCGTCGCTGTCCTAACGGGTGCCTCGGACGGAAGCCGGAGGTTCTCTTTGCGGGGCCTGTGCAGAAGCCTTCCCCTCGGAGGGAAATTGAGAGCCGATCGCACTCACGTGTTCCTCAACGGCTCGCACCGCTTCACCAATATCCCGGAGCCCGCTGACAACGGTGACGCCGGGACCAGCGGCGGGGCGAAGCAGGCTGGAAATCACATGCGAAGCACGTTCCGCTGCGCCTCGAACCAGCGCCCCAAGGAACGAAACACCACCGGCGAAAGCGCTGCGCCCTGTCACCCGCGCTGCCGCGGCGAAGCTGCGAAGTGTGTATGACGCATAGCTCGGATTAGAGATCATGCATTTTGCATGGAGGAGCGGGAAGTTGAAAGCCGCCAGCAGATCGGTGCGACCCGTCGACTGTAGAGCGGTCAGCGCCGCCTGTGCCCAGACAGTTTCGGCGCTGTAAAACCTCGGAACGCCGGAAGGCCACGCAAGATCCGGAAACGCTTTCAGCCTTTCTCGCAGGTTTCCCTTGTGCTGTCCCATCGCGCTAAGGCCGGCGCCGCTCGCACGCCCGCAGCCCCCGAGGATCAAGGGATAATCTAGTTCACAGCACCGCTCGACGAAGTTGGCCAGCGCAACTGCGCCGAAGACATCCGGGCTGACTCCTCCGAAATACGATCCGGTCCGTTCTCGGATCCGGTCTAGGCAGTGCTTCCTGACAATGCCCTCGTACACTCTCGGAAGGTGAAAAACTTCCACACCCTGCCCCGCGTTTCGAACGCACTGCCGCAATGCAGCTTCCATGACTGGAAAGGAGTAGCCTCCCGAAAAGGGCCGAATGTAGAGCTTCCCAGCGTGGCGGTCTCCGTGGTACCGGCTTCGAAAGTCCGGCCAATAATAGACTGCGACACTGCGTGGCGACAGGGCGTCAATGTTGTTCGCCTTGGCCCAGCGAACGGCTGCCACGATCCCGGGGTTGACGCCATCATCGTCTCCGAGGATGCACACGTACTCGCCCGAACTGTGCTCGACGCCTAAGCTGAAGTTCTCAACGATGTTGACCGGAGGTTGCGTGTAGTTGTAGCAGAGCCTCCCGTCACCGAGATGCGCGCGGATATGGTCTTCGAGTTCGCGGGAATCGCCCGAGTCTTGAACGACGAACTCGACATCGGGCGACGGAATGCGGAGAAGGCTTCGAACAGCGCCGATTGCGTACTGCGGCCGGTTTCTCGTCGGAATGACGATTGAGAGAAGCGGTTGGCCCGCGTGGCCGTTGTGATTGTTACTCATATCGCGTGCTATTGTCCGCCGACAAAGCGCCACATCCACGCCACTCCGACTCCGGGCCTCCTAGCCGCGCCAACACCGCCCACGCTTTAATCGCCAAAATGCGGGACGAGCGCCTGGAATGCTCATTGGCCTGCGGAAGCCAAGACGGCAGGTGTTCGTACATCATCGTATCCTCCAACTAGCTAGGCATCTCCTGTGGACGAAACCGTGATACACCTTGGGCAAATTGAAATCTAGATGATACGATCCCCCATCTCGGACTAGCTTTAGCAGTTCTCTTTCGAGGTTCGCGGCTTTTAGGCGACCAGAAACATGGCGAATTGTGAGCGTATCTCCTGTCATCTTGGTGAATAGGGTCGACGGAGCGCCCGCGCCACGCCAAAGGTAGGTAGCTGTGATCTTCAACGCCAGTGAATCCAAGTCATTCCTCATTGCCCAACGCGCCGCTTCAATGATCTCCGGATTCACTCCGTCATCATCGCCTATCAGACACAGATACTCGCCCGTTGCCATGTCCAGCACCGAATTGCAGTTATCAATCAAGGAGAGGGGTAACGGAGCATATCGATAATGAAGACGATTGTCTTTGATACTTCCAGCTAAATAGTCTTCGAGGTCGCGCGAGTCACTATTATCATGCACCACAATTTCAAGCCGCGGATCTTGGATCTCGAGAATACTCTGAATAGCAGACACCGCGTAGGGAATGCGGTTACGAGTTGCAATGGCAATACTCAGCAGGGGAACCCTGTCGGCTTTATACTCCATAAGACAGTCCTAGTCGTTTCCCGACGTTCTCGATGAATCCAGTGCGCCATTCTGGCATGGTGGATGCCGCTGCGACCGCTGATAGGCTCCACACTATCCCAATCAAGCCAACAGCAAGGAGCCGGGAGGAGGGCATAGGTAAGAAGACGCGAGCCAGGAGAATCGCCGGAAGGGCAGCCAGTAAAGGACGTCCGACACTCCGCAGGCACCACCGCCGCAACTCACCGGGTAAGAACCGGCGGTGGAGGAAATACATGTAGGGCGGCAGAGTGCAAAGATTCATGGCGAGCCATGAGATGCCCCCGCCCAAAACTCCAAACCGCATGATCAGGCAGATCAAGAGTGGTGTAATCAGAAGAACCGAGATAATTCCGATCTTAAGGTTCAGCCTTACGTCCCCGTGCGCAAGAGCAATATAGAAGGGGATAACAGTGATAGCCTGCATGAGTTGCCCTCCTACCAGGAAGGACGTGACAAGACCCGCTCGCTGAGCTGTGATTGCGGAACCGGTCCAGCCCGCAATCAGTTCGCCTGCGAAGAGCGCAATTGTCAGTCCTGCCGGGATGACGGCAACGCTAACGAGTTGGCAGGTCTTATGGTATAGCTGGGCAAGGCCGATTCGGTCCCCGGTTGCAACGAGCCCCGTCAGGCGCGGAAATACGGCCAAGGCTATAGGACCGGCCAACATGAGCGGAGCTGAGGCCACAGCGCCTGCGAGGGAGTAATACCCGAGCATCTGAAGCGGCAGCATCTTGCTGACGGTGACCTTGTCAGTTTGAGTCAGGAGTGTCGAGACTAGAGACATGCCCAGCATGCCCGCAGCATAACGCCATGTGCCACGGAGCGGCTCCCAGCTAAAAGGGGGATGAGACTGAGCTGAGCTGACCGCCAGGGCATGCCAAAGACTGAGACGAGCGAAGAAAGCGTAGAGGGCATTTGAGATCGACTGCCAAAGAGCGAAGGCGACGATCGTAGGGGAGAACAACCACAGGACCAGTATTGCCCCCGTGCCTCTGAGCACGCCCCACGCGATCTGCAGACAATTCGCTCGGACTTGTTGTTGTAGTCCCATCAGCCCACCCACATACAGTCCAGAGGGCAACTGAAAGGCGATAGCAACTCCCATCAGTCGAACGGCCGCCCGAATCTCACGGTGGGGTAGTCGCTCCGCTCGCAGCCAGTGGTCTGCAATTGCCGGAGCTAAGCACCAAGCTATGCCCGCTACGGCTGAAGAGATACAAAGGTAGGTCACTTCATACGTCCGCAGCAGGTTTCGCATTTCTGCGAGGGAACCTGTGCTCGCAGAGAGCCGCGCCATCTCCCGATTAAGGCTGGCCGTGAAGCCCATGTCCGCAAAGGCGAGCACGGCGAGTAGTGTCGAATAGAAGCCCACCATTCCATATGCTTCGATGCCAAGGAACCTGAGGTACAGCGGAACGAATATATAGACGGAAGTAACGCCCCACGCGCGGCCTACTATGTTGGCAGTGATGTTGCGGCGCATTACCTGCATCCCATCCGCTACCAGAATCTCCCGCGCACTACAGCAGGGGATCCCCGCGTACGTATCGGTCGCGAGAGTGCTAAGGTCTGGCTCAGCGTTAGTACCACTCTTGTAGTAGCGTCAATTGGTCCTGTAATGCAGGAGAGTCCACGTTGGGCACGAGTGTGCGGTAGATGGGATCGCAAGATTCGGCGGGCCGAACTGAGGCGCAATGGCGCCAGACCTTCCCCACAAGGCACAGGAGATCGTACTTTGTCGTTGGTGGCCATATGCCCGGCTGTAGGATGGTCGGCGAGCCCCAATTGGCACCTCTGATCATTTGGAGGCACAGCGAAGCCCATTCGAGCGTCGTGATTCCATTCCACCAGTGGTTCATGTAGCCGGCCACTGCGGTTCGTTCCGACAGAAACCAACTGAGCAGGTTGCGGCTCGTAGCAAGTTCGGGACCTATGACGGAACAGCGGATGACGAAGCAGCGGTCACTCTTGAGGGCCGCTTCCGCGGTGCGCTTCGACAAGCCGTAAGGGTCTTCAGCGTCAGGCAAGTCAAGATCCGTTCGGCGCGGCTTCGACGGGACGAAGACCGCGTCGGAGCTTGCGTGAATCAGCCGAACAGAAGGAGGGAGAAGCCTGGCGCAGACCTCCGGAAGGTGGGAGTTGACCTCATTGAGCCGCTCTGTGGAATCGGCCTTTTTTAGCCCCGTGCAGTTAACCACAAAGTCGGGCCTGCAACGCAGGATGTCTTCCAAAAACTCGCGCTCGTGTCCAACTTGAAATCTCGAGCAGACGGTGGCGACTTTACACCCCTGCTCCTTCAAGTAGCGCGCGACCACGTGGCCCAACATCCCGCGGTGTCCTAGTACACATACTACAGCTGGCTGTCCCATGTCTCCTTGTCGGCGTCGAACGGAGGTCAAAAGGCGCTTATCCACCTGCCGGGATAATGAGCGTTGTTCGCGGTAATCTGGTCCCTGTAGTTCCAGGCCGTGATCAGGCACACGTCAACTGGTTCGGTTATAAAGGTCTCGACCGGCACGACTGGCGTGGCGACCCGAGGTAGAAATCTGCCAACGCGCAGCGGCGACTGATCGACTATGTAGTCGAACCGGATCTCTGTCAGTTGGTTAAGATACACGTTGGCGCGGCCCGAGGCCCCGAACGCCCCCAGGGACCCGCCAACTGACTGCAATTCGGCAAGCAGTCGCGCTGCCGGCGATTCATACCGCATCTCGTAGGCTTCGCGAATCTTTGTTAGTCTTGAATCGGCCTCCCAGTGTGTGCGTCCAGCGCGGGGTGCGGTTCTCGCCTTCTCAAAACAGGTCCGAAGAAGTCCGCCGTGCAAAGGCAACTTCTGGGTGGCGAAGTGCGTAAACCCCAGGGGCTCAATGCACCGGATCAAGGATTCCTCGCTCCATTCGGCTTTGTGCTCGTGGTAGATGGTGTCCCACTGGTTCGTGGCGAGGAGAGCGTCACAATCGTGCACCTCCAACCAGAAATGCCCCCCGGCATCAAGGGCCGCATGAACTCCCAAGAAGACGTCTTTCAAGTCGGCAATATGGGCAAGGCAATTGGAACCCGTTATGATGTCAAACCTTCCCTCAAGCTGATGGTCTTCGACGAAGCTCGACGAGAACGGGCAGTTGTAGAGAGTGTAATGACATCGGCTGGAAAGCGCCACGTGAGCTACGTCGCTAGGATCGACACCTACTAGGTCCCACGTATCGGGCAAGCGTGTCAGTAGAACGCCGTCGTTGCATCCGATCTCCAGCAACCGCACTCGAGAGCGAGTTCGGTACCGCTCGGTCAGGAAATTGGCGTATTCGATGAAGTGCTGGACCAGACCGGCTACCGACGATGAAGCGTAGTTGTAACATGAGAAGAGGATATCATCCGGGATGTCCTCCAACACTTGGAGAAGGCCGCAGTTGTGGCAGAGAACCCATGTGAGGGGGAACAACGGTGCGGTGAGCGCCTCAGCCCTAGAAAGTGGGAACGAGCCGGCCAGAGGCATGGGGTCCATCCGGAGTACCGTTTCGAAGCTTCCCTCACACGCGTGGCATCCGCGGCACTTGCGGGCCAGTGGCGCAGTTTCAACCATTGCGATGCCGATTCGAAATCTCAGATATACGAGGTGTGGTTACCGGCGGCGTCAAGGAGCTCACCTATCTGGTTCAGGTCGTTCAATTGCGTAGTATTCTCCGAGGTGTACTCTGTCCCGACCGGCTTCGGGGTGAGATGGCCGTTGACTCTGTATTCTGGATAGATCGCGAAGTACTCTGCTTCCTCGCGCACACGCTGGAGTTCGTACTCGTTGACAAGTGTTTCGTGAATCTTCTCGCCGGGCCGAATGCCCAGGGTGTCGATGGCATGTTCAGAGCCGCTTTTGCTGTATTTCCATGCCATAGTCTTAGCCAGCTTCATCACTGTACATGCGGGAGCTTTGCGTACGAAGATTTCGCCGCCCTTCGCACAGGTCATGGCGTAAAGGACCAGGTCGACCGATTGGTCTAGCGTCATCAAAAACCGGGTCATGTGCGGTACGGTTATCGTTAGAGGCCTGTCTTCAGCGATGAGTTGTCGAAATAGCGGGATGATGGAACCACGACTGCCCATGACGTTGCCGTACCGGACGCAACAGAACACTGTCGTGTTATCGTAGATGTTCTGGCTGGAGACTATCTTCTCCATCATCGCTTTGCTTATTCCCATAGCATTCACTGGCTTGACGGCTTTATCTGTGCTCAGCGCAACAAATGTCTTGACACGGTTAGCCCGCGCCGCCTCACACGCATTTTGGGATCCGAGAACGTTGGTTTTGAAGGCCTCCAGGGGATATTCTTCACATGAGGGCACCTGCTTCAGCGCTGCCGCGTGGAAGACATAGTCGACGCCAGCCATTGCCTCCATGAGCCTGCCCATATCGCGCACATCTCCGATGATGTATCGAAACTGCGGGAACGTTCTTCGCATTTCCCATTGCTTTTTCTCGTCGCGGCTATAAATGCGAATTTGAGCGGGTTTGCAATTCAGTAGGTGCTCAGCGATCCGATTGCCGAACGATCCGGTTCCGCCAGTGATGAGGATAACTGAGTTGGTTAATGGCATATCGTTGAACGGCGTACAGAGACTTGAGGTGTATCAGATATTCCTGCTAATCTTAGCCACCTAGTCATTTCCTCCGGGCTGTCTTGAGATCTGCTGCTAGCATTAGCAGATATTCTTGTCAATGCTAGATTCATGGTCCCCCAATTCCGTTTGTGGCATCTTCCCCAAACTGGCAATTGGCGGAACATCCCCCCACTTGGCGGTTGTCGCATTTTTCAACACTTCCGTTTGGCGGACCCTTCCCCCCGGGAACCCAGCGCAGAGGGACGAGCAAGCGAAGGGCTTTTCAGGCGTCCTCGGCTTGCTTGTAGTCTCTGTAGTATTTCCCGTAGTAGCCGTGGTAGTAGTGATAAGTGTCGCTCATGTCCTTAGTCACCTCGTTCAGCACCAGCCCTACAACGTTAGCGCGCACACGCTGCAGGGTGGTGAGTGCGGAACCCACGGCGTTGCGGTTGGTCTGGCCGGCCAGGGCGACGATCACTACGCCGTCCACAGCCGCGGCCATTTGCAGGGGCTCCGGGAAGCCCAGGATAGGCGGAG
>OCZU010000551.1_pt1 | contig 25649 bp, 26 predicted proteins | sample 1539001 | NCBI WGS metagenome assembly OCZU01 (sample SAMEA3539306, study PRJEB22396) | soil metagenome | biome: tundra; feature: field; material: soil | place: USA | collected 2010-05 | depth 0.15 m | reverse complement strand
ATTATTTCCATCGGGTCGTTGACTGCCAGTGGGCCTGCCCGGCCCACACCAACGTCCCCGAGTACATCCGTCTCATCGCCCAGGGGCGGTACACGGACGCGTACATGTCCAACCGCGAGTCGAACGTGTTCCCGGGGATCCTCGGACGCACCTGCGATCGGCCCTGCGAGCCCGCGTGCCGGCGCACCCGGATCGACGGCGCCCCGGTGGCCATCTGCCGGCTGAAGCGAGTCGCCTCCGACCTCCGCGGCGACATCGCCGACCGTCTGCCCGTGATCCCCGCCAGCAAGACCGGGCGGCGCGTGGTCTGCATCGGTGCGGGCCCGGCGTCGCTGACGGTGGCCAACGACCTGATGCCGCTCGGCTACGAGGTGGTCATCCTCGAGCAGCACGACCAGGCGGGCGGCCTCATGCGGACCAATATCCCGGCGTTCCGGCTGCCGGCCGAGGTCATGGACGAGGAGATTGCGACGATCGTCGACATGGGCGTCGACCTGCGCCTCGACACGCCGGTGTCGAGCCTCAGATCGCTGCTGGCGCAGGACTTCGACGCGGTCTTCATCGGGACCGGCGCGCCGCGAGGCAAGGACCTCGACATTCCCGGACGCCACGAGAGCGACCGGATACACATCGGCATCGACTGGCTCGAGTCGGTCGCCTTCGGGCACACCGATTCCATCGGCGAGCGCGTGCTGATCATCGGCGTCGGCAACACAGCGATGGACTGCTGCCGCTCGTCGCTCCGCCTCGGAGGCACCGGCATCAAGGTGATGGCGCGGCGTCCTCGCGAGTTCTTCAAAGCTTCGTCCTGGGAGCTCGAGGATGCGGAGGAGGAGGGTGTCGAGATCGTCGTCAACCACGCACCGACCCGCTTCGTCATCGAGAACGGCACGCTGGTTGGCATGGAGTTCCAGCGCCTCGAATGGGACGAGCAGGCGCGCCACTCCACGGTTGCCGACACAGTCGTGATCCCCTGCGATGACGTCATCCTCGCGATCGGCCAGGAGAACGCGTTTCCCTGGATCGAGCGCGACCTCGGTCTCGAGGTCGGCGACTGGGACATGCCGGTGGTCGACCCGGTCACCTTCCAGTCCTCACTGCCGGGGGTCTTCTTCGGCGGCGACTCGGCGATGGGTCCGAAGAACATCATCTGGGCCGTCGAGCACGGTCACCAGGCTGCGATCTCGATTCACAACCATTGCGAAGGCATCCCGGTGAGCGTGCGGCCACCCCAGGGATCCAACCTGGTCAGCCAGAAGATGGGGCTCACCGAGTGGAGCTACCACAACGACTACAACCCGTCGGCGCGCCAGCGGATGCAGCACGTCGAGCTGACCCGGCGCTTCCAGAGCATCGGCACCGAGGTCGAGGTCGGGTTCTCCGCCGAGCAGACGGCGCGCGAGGTGCAGCGCTGCCTGAACTGCGACATCCAGACCGTCTTCCAGGCGCCGCTCTGCATCGAGTGCGACGCGTGCATCGACATCTGCCCCGTGCAGTGCCTGACGATCACCGAGAACGGTGAGGAGGCCGACCTCCGGACACGGTTGTCGGCGCCGGCCAAGAACCTCGACCAGGCGCTCTATGTCTCTGCGGCGCTGCCGCAGACCGGGCGTGTGATGGTCAAGGACGAGGATCTCTGCGTTCATTGCGGGCTCTGCGCCGAGCGCTGCCCGACTGCCGCATGGGACATGCAGAAGTTCGAGCTGCTGATCCCGCTTGCAGTGTCCACCCCTGTTCCGGTGCCCACCTGACATGACAGAGCAGCGCGTTGCGCAGACCCGCTCGAAGGTGAACGACTTCGCGCTGAAGCTCGCCAACGTCAACGGCACGGGCTCGTCGAGCGCCAACAACCTGTTGATGCGCGCCATCTTCCGGATGGGCGTGCCGGTCTCGGGCAAGAACCTCTTTCCATCGAACATCCAGGGGCTGCCCACCTGGTACGAGATCCGCGTCAACAAGGACGGACACGTCGCCCGGGCGCGCGAGTACGACCTCATGGTGGCGATGAACGGGCAGACGTACGTGCGCGACATCGCCGAGGTGACCAGCGGCGGATTCACGATGTACGACTCCTCGTGGCCGCTGGATCGCGACCTCATCCGTGAGGACGTGACCTACCTCGGCGTGCCGCTTGCCGAGATGTGCAACGACGAGTTCCGCGGACCGCGCGAGCGCATCCTCATGAAGAACATCGCCTGCGCGGGTGCGCTTGTGGCCATGCTCGGGATCGACATGGAGGTGATCAAGCAGCTCCTCACCGAGCAGTTCGCCGGCAAGGAACGGCTTCGCGAGTCGAACCAGCGCGCGCTCCGGCTGGGCCACGATTACGCGACCTCGCATTTCGACCATCCGCTGCCCTGCAGGATCGAGGCGATGGACGCGACCCGCGGGTCGATCCTCATCGACGGCAATACCGCGGCGGCGCTCGGCTGCGTTTACGCCGGAGCGACGGTTGCGGCCTGGTACCCGATCACACCGTCGACGTCGCTCATGGACGCGTTTGCCAAGTACTGCGCCAAGTTCCGCCGCGACCCCAAGACCGGACGCAACAACTACCTGGTCCTGCAGGCTGAGGACGAGCTGGCGGCGATCGGCATGGTGCTCGGCGCCTCGTGGGCCGGGGCACGTGCCTTCACCTCGACGTCGGGACCGGGCATCTCGTTGATGCAGGAGCTGCTCGGCATGGGCTACTACGCCGAGATTCCCGCAGTAGTGTTCGACGTGCAACGCGTCGGCCCGTCCACGGGGATGCCCACGCGCGTGCAGCAGGCGGACATCCTGGCCTGCGCGTATGCGTCGCATGGCGACACCAAGCACATCCTGCTGTTCCCCGCGCACCCGTCGGAATGCTTCGAGATGGCGGCGACCGCCTTCGACCTCGCCGAGCGTTTCCAGACCCCGGTGTTCGTGCTGTCCGACCTCGACATCGGCATGAACGACTGGGTGAGCCCGGCGCTGACCTGGGACGACTCCTACGTGCCCGACCGGGGCCGGGTGCTCGACGCTGCGGAGCTGCGCGAGCTCGAGGTGTACCACCGCTACGAACCGGCGGATGCGGAGTCGGTCGCCGCGCGCACACTCCCGGGTGTGAGTGAGCTCGGCGCCTACTTCACGCGCGGTTCCGGCCACACCATCGAGGGTGGGTACACCGAATATCCCGAGGAATACCAGGCGGTGCTTGATCGCCTCGCGCGCAAGCACACATCTGCCGCCGAGCACACGCCGGCTCCGCTTGTCGACGAGCGCGCCCACTCGCCGCTCGCCATCGTGACGCTGGGCAGCTGCGAGCTCGCCGTGCTGGAGGCGATCGAGCTGCTCGCGGAGCGCGATGTCATCGCCGACTACATGCGCATCCGGGGCTTCCCATTCGGCGCGGGCGTGCGCGCGTTCCTCGAGAGCCACGAGACCATCGTTGTCGTCGAGCAGAACCGCGACGGTCAGCTGCGCACGTTGCTCACCCTCGAGACGCCGGTGTCGAAGGAGAAGCTTCGCTCGGTGCTCGCCTACGGCGGATATCCGCTGAGCGCCGAAGATGTCGTCGATGGCGTCACGAAAATCCTGGAGACCTGAGCGGTGCCATCCATCGTCAAACCGATCATCACGCATCCCGGCCTCGAACGCAACGCGCTCGGGTTGAGCATCCGCGACTACGAGGGTGGCATGTCAACGCTGTGCGCGGGGTGTGGCCACGACTCGGTGACCGCCGCGATCACGCACGCGTTGTGGGAGAGCGATACACCGCCGCACATGATCGCGAAGCTGAGCGGCATCGGCTGCTCGGCGAAGACAGCCGCATACTTCGCGCGCGGTGCGCACGGGTTCAACGGCTGTCATGGACGCATGCCACCGATCGCGACCGGAGCGAGTGCCGCGAACCGCGACCTGCTCTGCATCGGCATCTCCGGTGACGGTGATTCGCTGTCGATCGGACTCGGACACCTCGCACACCTGGTCCGCCGCAACGTGCGCATGGTGTATGTCATCGAGAACAACGGCGTGTACGGACTGACCAAGGGCCAGTTCTCGGCGTCCGCGGATGTCGGTTCGACGACCAAACGCGGCGAGGCCAACCACCTGCAGCCGATCGATCCCATCTTTCTGGGATTGTCGGTGGGCGCAACCTTCCTCGCACGCGGGTTCTCCGGCGACAAGCGCCAGCTGGTGCCGATCTTCCGCGCCGCGATGGCGCATCGTGGTCTCTCGATCATCGACGTGATCTCGCCGTGCGTCACCTTCAATGACCACGAGGGTTCGACAAAGAGCTACCTCTTCACGCGCCAGCACGATGTGCAGATGACGGTCACCGACTTCGTGCCGCCGGCCGAAGAGATCTCCGCGACGATTCCCAGTGAAGGCGTGGTGAGTATCCCGATGCATGACGGCGCGTCGCTCCGCTTCCGCACCGTGCCGGACGGGTACGACCCGACGAATCGCATGGCGGTCATGGAACACCTCATGTCGGCGCGCGGCCGGGGTGAGATCGTGACCGGTCTGCTCTACATCGACGAGCAGTCGTCAGACCTGCACGAGCTCAGCAACACGACGGAGGCGCCGCTCACACAGGTGCCGTATGAGAAGCTCTGTCCGGGGTCGGCCGCGCTGGCCGGGGTCGGCTTCCGGTAAATCCGGGCTTGGCCCGACGGTTGCCGAGCATTGAGGGACAGCGTGCTGGCCTCGGCGTCGGTCATCGGACCCGAATGCCGCAAAGGGGCGCTGACCAGCCTCCTCGCAGAATGGTGCTCCTACGATGCCAGGCATGGGAATCGTGCTGGCTCTGCGGCCTCCCGGCCCGGAGGCGTGCGCCAAGTGGAATGCGGTGGAGCCGACGTCACCTCCTGAAGGTCTTCCGACCGGCGTCTTTGACGTACACCAGGCCGCGGTGCAGCACCAGCAGGGTGAGGATGCCGAAGCCGCATTCGAGCGTATACGCGATCGCCTGTTTGCGTACGACATCTTTCCACCGAAACTTATTCGCCACGCCATCTGCCCGGGACCCGCGATCGAGCGCGGCACGCTGATCGTTCAGCAGGTCGGCATCGGTCCGCTCAGGCTGGAGTCTGCAGTTCGGGTCGTCGACGTGTGGGATAGAGATACAGATGGCGAGCGTGATGCAGGGTTTCGTTACGTCACCCTTGCAGGACACCCAGAGCGTGGCGTGGCCTCGTTCGCCGTTCACCGAGACGACTCAGGCGTGGTGCGCCTGACACTGGACGCCCGATCGCAGGCCGGAACTCTACTAACCCGTCTCGGCCGTCCGATCGCACGGCCTGCTCAACTTGCCATGACAGAGGCAGCCCTAAGGCGCCTAGCGGGAAGGCACGCCTAATTGGGCAGCCTGCTCAAGTAGACATTCACGGATGCTGGAGTGGTCCGCGTGCCGCTTCCCCGGCGTTTGCCCGAAGCGCTGGCTGTCCGAATCTCGGTGTTCGGCCAGCGTCCTTACGCCAGCATCGGAACTGCTTACGGGCCGAGAAGCACATGCTGTTGGAAGACGACGGCGATGCCGCCGAGGGCAACCAAGGCAACCACGAAGTACGCCAGGAACAAGAGCACCCGCCGCAAATCAACGGGTCGCTGGAATCCGATCCATCCGCCGTCGAAGGGTTCAAGGCCATCGGCGAAAATCGCAGCCCCGACAGCACCGACTATCAGGAAGGCTGCGCTCACCCGTGCAGCCGCAAGGGTGGCCACCACGGCGGCGGCTCCAACGAGAAACATCAGATAAGCACGGCGCGTTGGCCACAAGGCCGGCGACTCGTCGGGATCCGCGTCCTGCCTGGTGACGTTCTCGGGACTGTCGGAGCTCACCGCCTGCCCAGGATGGCACGATGGCGAAGCTGTCCACGGACCGATTCCGCCTCGTTACCAGAAGGCTCTGGTCAGGCAGGCCCATAACTCCTAGCCCGCCCACGGAAGACGACCTCGACGTGAAGCATGATTGCGTCGTGGGGTGCAGCGTCGCTGGCCGATTCGATCCGTCTGGCGACATTGGCGGATGCTCGCATGGGTGAAATGCCTGTCACTCGTTCCCGCCCAGTGGCATCGCGGAACCTAGACGCCGTTCGTAGCCAAATCGTTATTGACGACACAGCGCCGAGCATCACCTAGTCCAGAAGCAGGTTGACCAAGCTTCTCTGCCGACATTGGTGGATGCTCGCCTGAGCGACCATCACCTATCTCAGCCACTCAAAGTTCGGCGGCAGACGTATCGCCCAATTGAGGCCTACCCCTGCCGGTGGCCAGAACGCGCCTCGCCGAACTGATGCCCGCGCTAGCATCTACCGGATGAGGCGCATCCTCGCGTATGCCCTTGGGGTGGCGTCCGTCCCGGTGGGGGTTGGAGTTGGTCTGTGGACGGCGCTCCTCACCTACCTTCCATCGTGTCCCGTCAGAGGCTTGGGAACCGTTGCACTCTGCGCAGCGCGGCCCAGTTTCGAGCCGAGGCTGTGCGTCTTGTGTGGCGGAGCCGCAGCGGCCTTGGTGCTACTGGTCTCCATCGCTGTGAGCCCCCACGTCTCAAGAGTCGCGATCTTTGATTTGGCTGCCGCAGCAGCCGGGATCGCTCTTGGTGTTTGGACGTCGCTGATGACGTACATTTACCCACCCTGCGGGCCCCGGGCACTCTGTCTCATCTTGAGCGCGCAGCGCTTCGCAACCTGGCAGAGTGCTGTGATCGGTGCGGCGACGCTGACGCTCATCCTCGTGGTTGGTGGCATCGTGAGTTCGGACTTCCGCCGCACCAACCTCCGCGCGGCTCGGATGCTGCAGCGTTGGCTTTTCAAAGACCTATCGGGTACCACCCCAATCGGCGGCCCCGGCGCCGCCGCCCGGTAGGTGGCGCTCTCCTCGCGTTAGCCCCTTGATTCGTCGTTGAGCCGCCTGGGACCCTCACCTGCCTATTGGAGGCTTCGCATGCCTCGCTGATCAGCCTCGGAGGTGCCCGCCAGAGTCGCATCAGCTCTCCTTCTTCAGGTGGTCCGGTACGGCGACCTCCAGGTGATCGTTTGCACCGGTCGCGTTCCGGACCAGGTGTCGTAGCGATCCGTCCACTGCCAACCGTCCCACCACCGCAGCGTGCCCGCCTCGTCGTCCACATACCAGTCGGCGGCCGCGGCAGGATCTGGCCAGTCCTCCGCGTCAACGACGCCGCCTCGTCTGATGACCAGCCAGAGCAATGCCCCGATGATCTGCAGGAAGAGGACAACGCAGATCCACAAGGCTTTGTTCGACCCGGCGGCGGCGAATTGCCATCCGGGAATCCGCGCAATCTCGATCAACGACCACCACCAGTAGACGGTCGCGGCGATTGAGGCGGCCAGGACCAGAAGACCAGTCAGGCCGCTCATCTGGACAGAATAGACCCGCTCGTACCCGGAAAGTTGGGCCGACCGCCCGCCGAACGCTGGTCCACGATTCGTCGCACAATAGCTGACGTCTGATGCCTTTTCCGGTCTGGGTCGTCGCCATCCGCGACCCCGCCTACGCATACATGCTGCGGAGCAGTGGGTTCCGGCGGCCGCGCGCTCCCCTTCCCTGGCGCCGGCCGAAACCCTTCTCCACGGGCTATGCGCCCGTGGGCACACCCATGCCGCAGCTAACCGATGAGGAGATCGCCGAGCTTCAGGCTCAGGCCGAAGCTGGCGCCCGGCTCCACATCGCCACGGTCCAGGAGATGGAGCAGCGACATGGCGAGGTCATACGCAACACCGTCGCAGAGTTGATGCGTGCCGGCAGTGCAACGCTCCAGACCTCCGCGGGGCCCATTGAGGCCCGGATCATTCGATTCCCCAGGGAAGCCGTGGTACTCGAGATCCACCACCCCGGAGGCTGGGGCCAGAGTCGCACGACTCAATCCGGCGTAGGCGAGCAGGCCGTCCACCAGCTGGCCGCGGCCCTCGCCTCGACACGCCCGGAGGCCGAGCCGCTTATTTAGGCGGCGACAAACGGCCCGACGATCGGGTGGCGGCCAGCAGATCTCGGCGCTAAGGTAAGTCCCGTGGGCGCACCCAAAAATGTCGACGAGTACATCGCCGGCACACCCGCGGAGACGCGTCCGATGCTCGCCGAGCTGCGCGCAACCATCCGTGCGGCGGCGCCGGACGCCGATGAGCGCATCAGCTATGCCATGCCGTGCTACCACGTCAACGGACGTCTCGCCTACTTCCAGAAACATGCACATCACATCGGTCTGTATCCCTTCACGCCGGACGAGGCGCGTGCTGTCGGGTTGGAGCAGCACATCGCCGCCAAGGCAACGCTGCAGTTTCCCCTTGATCAGCCGTTGCCGCTCGCGGCGATCACGAAGCTCATCGAGCGGCGTGTGAAAACGAAGAGCGCAAGGGCCGGCCAACCAACACCGCGATAATCGTGGTCGAAATGGTGAGCACCACCCGTGGGGAAGATCCGCCCGCCGGCGGAAATCCAGCCCTGGTCGTCGATCACCTCACCAAGCGTTTCGGCGAGCGCCTAGCGTTCGAGGACGTGTCGTTCACCGTCGCTCCGGGTGAGGTGTTTGGGTTCCTCGGACCCAACGGGGCCGGGAAGACGACCACGGTGCGGACTCTGGGAACGCTCATAGCGCCGACCTCGGGCTCCGCGAGCGTCGCCGGCATCCCGCTGACGTCGAACAACGGGCCCGAGATCCGTCAGCGCATCGCGATCATGCCGGAGAATCCCGGCCTCTACAAACGGCTCACGGTTGCCGAGAACCTGCAGCTCTTCGCCGGTCTGTACGGTCAGCGGAATACTGGCCCACGCATCGCTGAGGCGCTCGAATCCGTCAACCTCACCGCTCGAGCACGGGACCTGTGCGGCAATCTGTCGAAGGGACTGCGCCAGCGGGTCGGGCTTGCCCGGGCGCTGCTCAACGAGCCTGCCGTCATGTTCCTCGACGAGCCGACGTCAGGGTTGGATCCGGTCGCCGCGCATGAAGTCCTTGACCTCATCAACGGATTGCGCAAGCGCGGGGTCACCGTCTTCCTGACGACCCACCGCCTCGACGAGGCCGAGCGCCTCTGTGATCGCGTCGCCATCCTCAACACCACGCTGCGGTCGGTGGGCCGCCCTGACGAGCTCCGCGAGCGATTGTTCAGCCGATCATTGGTGGTGGAGACATTGGCTCCGCTCCCAGCGCCTGATGCGGTCTTCGGCACCACCACCGGCGTGGAGAGCTGGCGACCCGAGGGGCCGAGCAGCTACGTGTTGACTGTCGCCGATCCGCGGAATATCGCTCCGCACGTCGCCCGGGCGCTGGTGAGCGCGGGTGCGGACGTGGTCTCGATCACGGAGTCCCGTCACTCGCTCGAGGACGTCTACCTGCAGCTGATCGACGACGATCCTGAGGCAGCCGCGCGATGAAGTTCAGCGTCGGCCGTATGACCGCGGTACTCCGCAAGGAGCTTCGTGAATATCGGCGCAGCCCGTTCATCATCGGAACCATGGCGGTGCTGCCGCTCGTCTTTCTGGTCGAGCCCCTGGTCATCATCTTCCGGATCGGTCCGACGGTTGGGGCGGCTGCGGTCGACAAGGCGGTCGGCTCCACGTTCCTGCTCCTGCTGGTTGCGCCCGCGTTGCTCCCCGCGGTCATTGCCGCGTACTCGGTGGTCGGGGAACGCGAGCAGGGCACCCTCGAGCCCCTACTCACGACACCGCTTCGACGCGAGGAGCTGCTGCTCGGCAAGGCGCTCGGCGTCGTGGTCCCGGCGGTCGGGATGGGATACATCCTATTCGCACTGATCCAGGTCTGCGCCCGCCTTTTCGCGAGCAACGCGCTGGTGGTCTCGGCGCTCGGACAGGGGCCCCACATCATCGCCGAGATCCTCTTCGCGCCCCTCCTGGCCGGATGGTCGATCTGGGTGGGGATCGGGATCTCAGCGCGAGCGAGCGACGTCCGAGTTGCTCAGCAACTGGGGACGCTCTCGAGCCTGCCACCGCTCGCGGTGGTGGCCTTGGTGTCCTTCAATGTCTTCACTCCAAGCGTCACGCTCGCGGTGGTGTTCGCAGTGATCCTGCTCATTGCCGACATCGTTCTGTTTCGGATTGTCTCGACGTTGTTCGACCGCGAGCGACTCATCACCGGCGCTGGGGCCCAACGGGCGCAAGCAGGTGGGGGTGACGTCATCCCGCCAGGTGCCGTGCGACGCATACCGCGTGTTGGAGGTAGCGACGACGGGCGAGGCAACCCTTAAGTTGAACCGAGGGTGTGACCGGTCCGGTCAGAGCCTGGGCAGATGCTCCAGCGCGTAGTCGAGACGAGCAAGACTTTCCGCCCGGCGCGCCGCCTCATCGATTGCGCGCAACAGCTGCACGCGGGTCGGATAGCGGATGAGGTCGAGATCCTCGTTCACGTCGGCAAGCCACTGCCGGGCGCGCTTCTGATCCGTCGGCGACAGCAGTACCTTCATTCCCCGTTCCCCCAATAGGTGCCCCTGCTGACAACAATAACGTTTGCGGCGTTCGGTGTCTATGAGCTGGTTCTGGGTCCGGCTCCTCGAGGCAGCGCCCGGGTTTGGATGCTGCGCGGCCTGAGACCTGCCTGAAGGCACTCGGCTCCAATCCCGCATCAGCCGGCGCGCCTCGGGCACCATGGTGCTCATATCCCAACGGACAGGAGCCCAGCCGATGAGCACGTGGACCAGCCAGGACTTCGAGAGGATCGGGGCAGCAGAGGAACTGAGGCTCGCACCGATGAGGCGCGACGGCGTGAGGAAGTAAAGCAAAGTGCGAACCACGAGACTTGGTAGCAACGGCCCCGAGGTTGGCATCATCGGCCTCGGGTGCATGGGTATGACCGCCTCGTACGATCTGGCCGCACCCCGCGATGACGCCACGTCGATCGCAGTGATCCACTCGGCGCTCGACCTCGGCATGACGCTTATCGATACTGCCGATGCATACGGCCCGTACACCAACGAGGAACTGGTCGGGGAGGCGTTGTCCGGTGGCCAGCGCGAGCGAGCCGTGCTGGCCACGAAGGTGGGTCTGGTGATGGGTGTATCGGGGCCGTCCTACGGACCTGGCACGGCGTCGCCGGGCGCGGGCCGCAACGGCCGACCCGAGCATGTGCGGACGTCGATCGATGGCAGCCTCAAGCGGCTCGGCACCGATCATGTCGACCTCTACCAGTTACACCGGGTGGACCCGGAGGTGCCCATCGAGGAGACCTGGGGTGCGATGGCCGACGCGGTCGCCGCAGGAAAGGCGCGCCACATCGGCTTGTCCGAGGTGTCGGTTGGTGAGATCAAGCGCGCGCAGTCGGTCTATCCGGTCACGTCTGTGCAGTCCGAGCTCTCCCTCTGGACTCGCGACGCCCTGCCTGAGGTGCTGCCGTACTGCGAGGAGCAGGGCATCGCGTTCCTGCCCTTTTCGCCGCTGGGACGGGGTTTTCTCACTGGACGGTTCGCGTCATTCGACGACCTGCCGCAGGACGACTTCCGGCGCGACCTGCCGCGCTTCCAGCAGGACGCGTTGCGCAGCAACCTCGCCATCGTCGGCCGCGTGCGCGAGATCGCCGAACGTGCCGGGGCAACGCCGGCTCAGGTGGCGCTCGCCTGGGTTCTCGCACGCGGCAACCACGTGGTGCCGATCCCGGGTACCAAGACCCCGAAGTACCTGGTGGAGAACGCCGGCTCGGCCGAACTGCAACTCAGCGCAGCGGACCTGGCCGAGCTCGACGCCCTGCCGCAGCCGGAGGGCACCCGATACTGATCGGGTACCCCTCCAAAGGGTCGGAACACCTGGCGTAGGATGCGCTCGCCACGCCACCGGGAAGGAGCGAGCGCGGTGAGGCGAGTTCGGCGAGAAGATGAACAGCATGCCCAAGCACGTCGCCTCGCGCACGCTGGAAACGGCGACGTTGAATGCGACGATCATCATCAACACCTATCACCTGGCGGCATCGACCCCCGAGTAGCTTGCGGTCCGCCTATGCGGATAAGAGCGCGGCCACCGTGGCGGGATCGAAATTACCGCCGCTGAGGACGATCACGGTTGGATGCTCCGCGGTCCCCGCGGGAACGCGGCCGGTGACATACGCGGCCAGCGCCAGCGCGCCGGTTGGCTCGATGGCAAGCTTCAGCCGCATCCAGGCAACCCGCAGCGCGTTCGTCAGCTCATCCTCTGACACCGTCACGATCTCCCTGACGAGAGCATCGCCGACGATGACGCCGAAATTCCGATCACCCACGGATTTGGACTTCACGCCCTCGGCAAGGGTTGCCGGATCCGACGGGAGCGTCTGCAGGGTCCCGGTCCGAAGACTCTGCGCCGCATCATCGGCAGCCTCGGGCTCGACGCCGATCAAAGCGGTCTCGGGCGATAGCCCGGCGATTGCGAGCGCGATCCCGGAGATCTGCCCACCGCCACCGATCGGCACCACCACAGCTCCGGGCGAGAGCACATCCTCGGTGATCTCGAGCCCGGTGGTGCCGGCGCCGTGAATGACATCCCAGTCGTCGTAGGGATGAATCAACCGCAGCCCCTCGGCTCGCGCGATCGCCTCGGCAATCGCTTCGCGGTTGTCGTAGGTGACCCCCTCGGTCACGACGGTGGCTCCATACGACCTGATGCCGGCAATCTTCGCGGGTGTCACGCCTTCGGGCACCACGATGGTCGCACGAAGTCCTGCTGCACGAGCCGCGCAGGCGAGCGCCTGTCCGTGGTTTCCCGAGCTGTGAGTCACCACGCCGGCGACGTCCGGCTCACGTTCGACGAGGCTGAGCACGGCATTGAAGGCGCCCCGAGCCTTGAAGGACCCGGTGAGTTGGAGCGACTCGGGCTTGACCCTCAACCCCGGAGCGAGGTCAGCCTTGAGCAATGGCGTCCGGCGAACGTGACCCCGGATTCGCACCGCCGCTCGCTGGATCTCCGCGAGGTGCTCACTCACCTGCGCGACCTGTGCCATGTGTCCTCAGGACGAGACGGCTACCGGAATCTCCAGCGCCAGCTTGTCCATCTCGAGTTGCGCGGGGACATCAACGGGGTACGACCCGGTGAAGCAGGCAAAGCAGAACCCGTTGCCGTCCGGTTGCCCCATGGCGCGGCGCAGGCCTGCCAGGCTGAGGTATCGCAGCGAATCGGCTCCGAGCATCGCACCGATCTCACGCTCGGTATGACCGGCTGCGATGAGCTCGCGTCGCGACGCGATGTCGATGCCCATGAAACACGGCCATGCGATCGGCGGCGATGCGATGCGCATGTGCACCTCGCTCGCGCCGGCTCGGCGCAACTCATCGATGATGCGACGCGACGTCGTCCCGCGAACGATCGAGTCGTCGACGAGCACCACGCGGCGGCCTTCGAGCACATGGCGCATCGGGTTGAACTTCAGGCGAATGCCCGCCTCGCGCAAGCGCTGCGTGGGCTGGATGAAGGTGCGGGTGATGTAGCGCGACTTGATCATGCCTTCGGCAAATGCCAGGCCCGACTGCTCGGCATAGCCGATTGCAGCCGGGGTACCGCTGTCCGGAAGGGTGATCACGATGTCCGCGTCGGCAGGCGCTTCGCGCGCCAGCTCCCGACCCATCTGACGGCGCGATTCGTAGAGCGACTTGCCCATCATCACGCTGTCGGGCCGCGCGAAGTAGATGAACTCGAACGAGCACATCGCGCGGTGCGCGGCGGTGCGCTGAATCCTGGTGCTGCGCATCCCCGATGCATCGACAGTGACGATCTCACCCGGCTCGATCTCGCAGATGAACGTGGCGCCGACGACGTCGAGCGCGCAGGTCTCGCTCGCCATCACGTACCCGGTGCCACCCGGTGCGTCGACGTCGCCGAAGCGGCCGAGACATAGTGGGCGGATACCAAGGGGATCGCGTGCGGCGACCAGCGAGTCCTTGGTGAGGAAGACGAGGCAGTACGCACCCTCGACGCGAGGCAGAGCTTCGGCGAGCGCCTGCTCCAGCGAGTCAGCCTTCGTCTGCGAGAGGAGCGCTCCGAGCACCTCTGTATCGCTCGTGGTCTCGAAGTCGAACCCCTTGGCGATGAGCTCGTCGCGCAGCTTGGTGGCGTTGACGAGGTTGCCGTTGTGGGCGATCACCACGGGACCGATGGTCGGATGGTCGACCGCTATCGGCTGCGCGTTGAGCAGCCGTGCACTTCCGGTGGTGCTGTATCGCGTGTGCCCGATCGCGATGTTGCCCTTGAGACCGTCGATGATCTCCTGGTCGAACACCTGCGAGACGAGACCCATCTCCTTGCGGATGCGAATCTCGCGGCCGTCACTGACCGCGATTCCTGCGGACTCCTGTCCGCGATGCTGCAACGAGTACAGGCCGAAGTACGTCAGATTGGCAACGTCCTCGCCCGGGTGGAACACCCCGAAAACGCCACATTCCTCGTGAAGGTGGTCGTCGTCGAAGGCGTCCATTCCGGCCTGGTCACTCACGCTCGATCAACGCTCCTCCGTGCACCCGCCGTACGTCGGCGAGTGACACGTCGATGCACCGGGTCACGCCGACCCTCTCGCCTCCGACGGAGCCGAGACCACGGAAGGGGACCGAGTGCCGCCCTGCCAGCTCGTGCAATCGCACAAGTGCCTCCCTGGCGAAGCTGATGACGAATCGAGATTGACTCTCACCAAAGAGTATACCGGCAGCCCCCTTAATCAACCCTTCACCGTCTCCGAGCTCGTCGATACCCACCCAGGCGCCTATGTCGCCCAGCAGACATGACTCCGCGATTGCCACTGCAAGACCGCCCTCAGCGCAGTCGTGCGCGGAATGGAGCAAGCCTGCCTCGATGGCCTCGAGGACGAAGGCGTGGACGCGTCGCTCGAGATCGATGTCCAGGGTGGGCGGCGTGCCCGCGTTGCCCCCGCCGGCAAGTCGCTGATACTCGCTGCCGTCGAGCTCGGACGCGACAGGTCCCACCAGCGCGACGAGGTCGCCCTCATCGCGAAACCCGGCGGTGCAACGCCGCGCGACATCATCGATGACGCCCACCATGCCGATGACGACCGTGGGATCGATTCCGGTGCCGCCGGTGTCGTTGTAGAGGCTGACATTGCCGCTCACCACCGGGATGTCCAGCGCCCGGCACGCATCGCCGATGCCCTCGATGGCGTCGTGCAAGTCCCACCAGACGTCGGCGTGCTCAGGATTGGCGAAATTGAGACAGTTGGTGACCGCTGCCGGCTTCGCGCCGGTGGCGACCACATTGCGTGCGGCTTCGCAGACGGCGATCATCGCCCCCTGGCGAGCATCGAGTGCGGTATAGCGCGAGTTCCCGTCGGTGGACAGCGCGAGCCCGAGCGTGGTGCCGTCGACGCGAACCAGTGCGGCATCGCCGCCCGGGAGGATCACGGTTGCATCGCCCACCTGATGGTCATACCGGCGGTAGACGGAGCTGCGGCTCCCGAGGTTGGGACTGCCCATCAGCGCCAGGAGTGCCTCGTCTGACGTCCAGGCTGGCGCCGGCCCTCTGGTCGCGACCGGGGGCTTCGGGCGATCCGGGCGCGGTCCGGGTGCCCCGCGCAGCGGCGCACCGTCGACGAGCAGGTCGAGGGGCAGATCGCAGACCTGTTCGGCGCCGTCGCGAACCACGAATCGCTGGTCGGGAAGGATCACCGCGATCACGTCGGAGTGCAGGTCCCACCGCTCGAACACCTCCTGCAGCGACCGCACATCCCCAGGCCTCGCGACGATGAGCATCCGTTCCTGCGACTCGCTGAGCATCACCTCGTACGGGGTCATGCCGGTTTCGCGACGTGAGGCACGCGCGACATCGACCTCGATGCCGCAACCGCCTCGATGAGCGAGTTCGGCGGTGCTGCCGCATAGTCCGGCGGCGCCAAGGTCCTGCATGGCGATCACGCGCGGATCGCCGGCAAGCTCCAGGCACGCCTCCATCAGGCATTTCTCGAGGAATGGATTGCCGACCTGGACCGCGGGCCGGCGTGCGGCGCTGTCGGCATCGAGAACGACCGAGGCGAAGCTCGCACCATGAATCCCGTCACGCCCGGTGTCAGCGCCGACCAGGAGGACGAGGTTGCCGGCGCCGCTCGCGGTCGCCCGGGTCAGCTTGCCGTGCTGCACCACCCCGACGCACATCGCGTTGACGAGGCAATTGGTCCGGTACGACTCGTCGAAATACAGTTCGCCGCCGACGGTCGGGACACCGATGCAATTGCCATATCCGCCAATCCCCGCGACCACGCCGTCGAACAGATGGCGCTGATGGGGTTCGTGGATCGGGCCGAACCGCAGTGAATCGAGGAGCGCAATCGGGCGCGCTCCCATCGTGAAGATGTCCCGCAGGATGCCGCCGACACCCGTCGCCGCGCCCTGGTACGGCTCGATCGCGCTCGGATGATTGTGCGACTCGATCTTGAAAACGCAGGCAAGCCCGTTGCCGATGTCGACGGCTCCGGCGTTCTCGCCTGGTCCCTGGAGCACGCGTGGCCCCTTGGTGGGAAGCGTTCCGAGCAGCGCCTTGCTCGTCTTGTAACTGCAGTGCTCGCTCCACAGCGCACCGACGATGCCGAGCTCGAGGCGATTCGGCTCACGCCCCAGCGACCCGACGAGGTGGACGTACTCGGCACGCGTCAGCGCAACTTCAGCCAGCTCCGCATCACTCGCCACCGCCAACTCGACGCTGGTCACGACACCGCCGCGACCGGCATCACACCGTTGCGGCTGACCGACTTCGCAACGCTGCTGAACAGCTGCATCCCATCCGACGATCCGAGCAACGGCTCGCACGCCCGCTCGGGGTGCGGCATCATCCCCAGCACGTTGCGGCGCTCATTGACGATGCCGGCGATGTCGTGCATCGACCCATTCGGTGTGTCGCCCTCGACCGCCGAACCGTCCCGCCGCACATAGCGAAACGCCACCCGCTGCTCGCGCTCGAGCATGTCGAGCGTCTCCTCATCAGCGACGTAACGCCCTTCCCCATGCGACACCGGAATCTGCAAGACATCCCCGCGCGCGCATCCGGCGGTGAACGCATTGTCACCAGTCTCAACGCGCAACCATGTCGGTACACACCGAAACTCCAGCGAGCTGTTCCGCGTCAGCGCCCCGGGAAGGAGATGGGCCTCGCACAAGATCTGAAACCCGTTGCAGATCCCCCAGACCAGTCCACCGGCGCTGGCAAATTCGGCAACCGACACCATCAGCGGCGCAAACCGAGCCACAGCCCCCGCCCGCAGGTAGTCGCCATATGAAAACCCACCCGGCAGAATCACGCAGTCAACGCCGTGCAGGTCGCGATCCTTGTGCCAGAGCATCACGGCCTCATCACCCGCCAGCTCAACAGCATGCTTGCAATCGCGATCCGACCAAGTCCCCGGAAACACAGCGATCCCGAACCGCATCAGTGCACTACGCGTGCAAGGGTGGGGAGGGCATGAGCGGAGGAGGGCCATCTCGCAGCCGGGGCTACCCCCCCCGGCGAGAGTGAACGGCGGGACGCCAAAGGCGTTCCGACCGCGTGCCCGCCGCAGCTCATGCCCTCCCCACCCCTCACCGCGCGTTCTCGGTCAGAACTCGAATGGACCCGATTGTCGAGTCCTCGATCACCGTATTGCGCAGCAGCTGTTCGCACATGGCCTCGACCTGCGCGCGCACGGACTGCTCGTCATCGCCCTCGACCTCAAGCTCGAGATGTTTGCCGACGCGTACGGAGCGCACGCCGGCGAACCCGAGCCGGTGCAGCCCGTCGCGAACAACGAGGCCCTGCGGATCGTTGACCACGGGCTTGAGCGCCACGATGACCTCGACCGCAAAGGTCATTCGGCGGTGACTCCTTCGATCTCGATGCCGCAGATGCGCCGGGCGGCCTCGATGTAGCGCTGGGTGGTGCCGCGGACGACCTCGTCGGGGAGCGCGGGACCGGGATCGGTCTTGTCCCATCCGAGGGTTTCGACGTAATCACGGACGAACTGCTTGTCGAACGAGACCGCGGGCTCGCCCTCGCGCCACTCCGAGATCTCCCAGAAACGTGACGAATCTGGGGTGAAGATCTCGTCGATGAGGGTGAGCTTCCCGTTGATGAAACCAAACTCGAACTTGGTATCGGCCAGATAGATGCCCACGCTCTCGCAGCGCGCGGTGGCGAAGTCGAAGAGACGCAGCGAGGCGGACTCGAGCTGGTCGGCAAGTGACTGACCGAGAAGCGCACGAAGCTCGACACGCGAGATGTTGATGTCGTGGCCGTCGTCCTTCTTGATCGCCGGTGTGAACCGCGGCGACGGCAACCGCGAGGAGTCGCGCAATCCGGGTGGCATGGACTCGCCGGCCAGCGTGCCCTTGTCGCGATATTCCTTCCAGCCCGACCCGCTGATGAAGCCGCGTACCACGCACTCGACGTCGATGCGCTGCGCACGAGCGACGTGCATGGACCGCGGCAGCCAGTCGTCTCGTACCGCCTCGGGAATCGCCTCCTCCATATCGGGGAGCAGGTGGTTCGGCATGATCCCTGCGCTCTGCGCGAACCACCACCGCGACATCTGCGTGAGCACGGTGCCCTTTCGCGGAATCGCTGTCGGCAGCACCACGTCGAACACGCTCAACCGGTCGGTTGCGATCATCAACAGGGTGCCGTCGGCGAGCTGGAAGGTGTCACGGACCTTGCCGCGCCGGAAGAGGTTTAGGTCACCGACATCGGCGGCACTCATCACTTGCATCAACTCATCCTCCCGCCGGCAAGACCGGCCTCGATGGCGAGCACGGGCGTTGAAGCATCGGGCTCGGCTCGCTGCGGTGTTGTGGTCGACAGACCGAGACGACGGTATGTCTCATCAATGTGGGCCAGGTACGGCTCGACGTCGAAACAGTGCGCGATGGTCTGCTCGGAAAGCGCGGCGGAGATGTCGGCATCGACGGACACCAGGTCACGGAATGACCCTTCATCGTCACGTGCCCGTGCCGCGAGGGCCTGCACGGCACGGTATGCACGCTCGCGCGGCCACTCCGCTTCGACGATCAACGCGGTGAGCACCTGTTGCGAGAACACGACGCCGCCGTGCAGCTCGATGTTCGCCGCCATGTGTTCGGGCTTGACGCGAAGCCCCTCGACGATGCCTGTGGAGAGACGCACGATGTAGTCGCTGAGCGCGCACGCGTCGGGAAGGATCACGCGCTCCGCCGATGAATGCGAGATGTCACGCTCGTGCCAGAGGGCGACGTCCTCCATCGCCGTCATCGCGTACCCGCGGAGCACGCGCGCGAGGCCGCAGATGCGCTCGCACAGGATGGGATTGCGCTTGTGCGGCATCGCCGATGAGCCCTTCTGACGCTGACCGAAGGGTTCCTCGGCCTCGTCGACCTCGGTGATCTGGAGCAGCCGGATCGTCGTCGCCAGCCGCTCGAGGACCGCGCCGAGCAGCGCCAGCGCGGTGATGAACGACGCATGGCGGTCGCGCGCCAGCACCTGCGTCGCCACCGGGGCGGTGGTGAGCTGCAGACCCTGGCACACGTGTTCCTCGACCTCGGGAGGAACGCTCGCATGCGTACCCACCGCGCCGGTGATCTGTCCCACTGCGATCTCGGCAGTCGCAGCGGCGAGCCGCTCACGGGATCGACGCACCTCGTCGACGAAGTTGGCAAGCTTGACCCCGAGGGTCAGCGGCTCCGCGTGGACACCGTGGGTGCGGCCCATCATCACGGTGAGGCGGTGGCGTTCCGCCTGCTCGATCAGGGCCCCCACCAGCGAGTCGACATCGCCATCGATCACGCCGGCGGCATCGCGAAGCTGGGTGGCGAGGGCTGTGTCGACAACATCGGACGACGTCAACCCGAGGTGGAAATAGCGGCCGGCGTCGCCGACCGTCTCCTGCACCGCGGCGACGAAGGCTGCGATGTCGTGTCCCTGTTCGGCCTCGAGCTCGGCGATCCGCTCGGCGTCGATCGTGGCCCCCTGCAGCGTGGAGAGTGCCTCGACGGGGATGCGGCCGATCTCCGCCCAGCCTTCGCATGCGAGCAACTCGACATCCAGCCAGCGCTGCAGGCGCGATGAGTCACTGAAGATCTTCGCGATCTGCTGCGGGGCGTACCGGGGGATCACGTACGTTCATTCTATCGGGGTGACCGTTGGGACCTCCCTCCCCCTCGTGATCGCGCACCGAGGCGCCTCACGCGAGGCACCAGAGAACACGCCAGCCGCCTTCGAAGCCGCGATCGCGATGGGCGCCGACGCTGTGGAGCTCGACGTGCGCCGGACGTCCGACGGCGTCCTCGTGGTGCACCACAACGCGTCACGCCGCGGTGTGCCGCTGGTGATGCTGACCTACTCCGGCCTGTTGCGCTTGAGCCGCCACGAGCCGCCAAGGCTGGACACGGTCCTCGATCTCTGCGCGGGCAGGATTGCGGTCGATATCGAGGTCAAGGAGGTGGGCTACGAGGCCGAGGTGATCGAGGAGGCGTCGAGGCGGTTTCCTCGTGATCGGCTTCTGTACACCTCCTTCGAGGAGGCCGTGGTCAGCACCATCAAGCGCCTGGACCCGGACGCGCGGTGCGGCCTGCTACTCGGGCCCGGCCGGCTGAGAAGCCGGACCCAGCGATACGAGGGGTTGCCATTCGATCTCGCCGAACGCTGTGGCGCCGACATTCTTGCCGTCCACCAGTGGCTGGCGCCGGTGCGGCGGCGCGTCCGACGGGCGGCCTCCCCCGACCTGCTCGCTGAGGCGCAAGCACGAGGGTTCCCGATCATGGTCTGGACGGTCGACGGGCCCCAGCGATTGCGCGCATATCTCGCAGATGGGCGAGTGGCGGGGATAATCACTGACCTGCCTGGGCTCGCGGTCGAGACCCGCCACGAGCTGCAGTCCGGGGCCAATCGGGAAGGGACGAAGGTCCGTCGGGGTCCGCAACGCGGAGATCAGGACGATTCCATGCCACCGCACGTAACCGGACCAACTCGGCCCCCGTTGCATGGACAAGTGCGCCCGGTGACCCCGAGATGACGCTACCTCGGGCGTATGAGGACCAGCTTGTCGAGCGTGCCAAACAAGACGCCGACGCCTTTGGGGAACTGTACGACCACTACTTCGGGCAGATCTACCGGTTCGTTTTCAGCCGACTCCGAGACCAGGAGGCAGCTGAGGACGTTACCTCAGAAGTGTTCTTCAAGGCACTCCGCGCAATCGGACGATACAAACCCTCGGGCCATCCCTTCAGCGCCTGGCTCTATCAAATCAGCGTCAACGCCATAAATGATCATTACCGCAGCCGTAAACCGACCACGAGCCTCGACAGCGCCATCGCTGTCGCCGACCCGGCACGCCCTGTCGACGACCGCGTCGTGGACAGCGCCGAAGCTGCGCGCGTCTGGGCCGCGATCGACGATCTCCCGGCGCAGCAGAGGGCAGCGATGACCCTGAAGCTCGGTGAGGACATGAAGCTCGCCCAGATCGGCGAGATCCTCGGGAAGAGCGAGGGTGCGGTGAAGCTGCTCATCCATCGCGGGATGATCGGCGTCCGTGCGCGCCTCGGCGTCGTGGTCGCGGTCGAGGAGCAGAGCTGATGTCCTGGATGGGCGGCTGGTTCGATCCCGAGCTCGAGGACCTGTTCCACGACGAACCCGAACTCCTCGAGACGGCGCAACAGGTGCGGGCGTCGCGTCCTCGCGTTGAGGCGGACCCACGCTTCCAGAACCGTCTGCGCGCCCAGCTCATCGCCGAGGCTTCGCGCGGCCGCAGCGCCCTCAGCGTGCGCCGTTGGTGGCGTCTCGGCCCTGCCGGGTTCGCGTGGGGCGGAGCGGTGGTCGGGGCCGCCTTGATCACGGCAACGGTCCTCACGTTTGTCTCGAACAACCCGCAATCGCAGACGGTGACCGGCATCTCGCAACTCACCGCCCAGCACTCGGTCAGCCCGAACCAGGTGATCACCGTCGCGTTCAACCAGCCGATGGACCAGAAGGCCGTCGAGGACGGCGTCCACATCCAGCCGGCGGTCAAGGTGTAGTTCTCCTGGAAGGACAACAACCTCGTGATCTCGCCGGTCCATCACCTCGCTGCGAACACCCCGTACCTGGTGACCATCGCCAAGACCTACATCCGAGCCGCTTCGGGCGCTTCCGCGGCAGCAGCTATCAACATCCCCTTCGGGACTGCTCCGACACCCACCCCGGTGCCGGTCGCACCCCCAACGCTCACGCCAGTCGCCCTCGGGATGAACGGGACCGGTGGCTCGCTGCTCTACGCACCGGATGGTTCGCAGCTGCTCAGCACTGTCGGTCTGGTCTCAGGATCATCGCCCGCATCCGCGTCTGCATCTCCGACCGCCACACCGGCAACCTCCACGCCGACACCGGGAGGCGTGATCTCCCAGGCCCCTGAGGTTCCCGGTGGATTGGTCGGATTCACGAGTTCGGGAACTGCGACATCGATCGGATCCTCGCCGAGTGCGATCGCCTACTCGCCCAATGGCGGCAGGTACCTGGCGATGGCGGTCGACGACGGCAATGGGGGGTCGCGGATCGTCACCAGCCTGAGCAACGGATCGCAGCGCGCGAGGCTCACCGACTCGCCCACGCAGGTCACCGATCTGACCTGGGCCACAAACGACCGAATCATCTATACCGACGGCACCACCATCGACTCGGTGGACCTCTCCCATCGGACGGCCGTGCTGTACCCGCTTCCCGCCGGGTCGGGGACGATCACCGAGCTCGCCCCCGGTGGCGCATATGCCTACGTGTCGTCGGCGACCGGCACCGGCGGCTCACTGCTCAACGTCAACAGCGGGTCGGAGCAGGCGCTCCACGGCGCCGCAACCGACGTCGCATTCAGCGGCAATGGCGCGAGCGTGGCGTGGGTCGACGAATCCGCACAACCAGGGCATCTCCTCACCGAGCCGGTGGGGCAGAACGCCGCCGCGGCGGTCTCGACGCCTGATGCAACCGCCAACCCGAGCGACGTCGCACTCGACTACCGAGGCGACGAGATCACGTACATCAGCACCGGTTCGACTGGCGTCGTCGATCTCGTGGTCGCGCAACTGGCGAACGGCACGCCGCTCGCGGTGACGCCGATCTCGAATGCCTCGCAGCTCACGCTGTCTCCGGCCGGCGACGAGGTCGCCTTCGTCTCCACCACCGCGGCCGGCGCGACCATCGAACAAGCAGCTGTGCCCGGAGCCGCCAATATCCAGGTCAGCGGTCCGCGCATTCCCGAAGGCGCCAACGACACGCTGCAGCAATTCGTTCAGGCGCAGGTCGGATCGAACGGCCAGCCCGACCTTGCCGCGCTGGCCACGCTCACCACACCCAATGCCAATGCGGCGGCCAACACACCGCAGAACCTCAGCCGGGCCTACGTCATCAGCGCATACCTCAAAGCCCAGGGGGTCGTCCAGGCCAGCATCGAGTTGATCGTCGATCCGGATGCGCAACACACCAACGCACGGGTCGCCAGCGAGACGGTGCTCCTTGCAGCTTCACCCAGCGGGTATCTGGTCAACTCGGTGGACACATCCGCACTCCGCGATGAGTCGGCAGGGCCCCACATCGTGCAGGTGACATCGAGCACCGCGAATGGAGTCACCACGCTCCTGGTGACGTTCGACAGCGACCTCAAAGGCAACACCGTGGCAGCCGCGATCTCGGCGATGTCCGGATCGGACGCAACCCTCGCATCGACAACCGTCTACAACGCCGACACGCGCATTGCCACGGTAACGATCCCCAACGCTCCCGGCGGTACGCTGACCCTCGATATCGCGACGACACTCACCGACATCGAGGGGCAGGCGCTCGCGAACAGCTTCGTCACGACGGTCGACGCAAGCTCCTAAGGGCCTCCACCGGGGGAGCACCACAGCCGCGCGCGCACCGGGATGCGCATCGTCCCATCGGCGGCGGTCCAGGGCATCAGCGAACGCTGACAGGCGTCGCGCAATGCGGCCAGGACACCGTCGGGTTGGTGTTCCAGCTCTCGCACTACCGGTCGATCAACGACCATCGCCGCCCAGTACTCGGTGATTCCGTCGAAGCGCACGACGTCGTGGACACCGACGGCCTCCCAAAGCAGCGACCGCTCTGCATTAGGGGACGCGAGGCAGCGGAACAGGAAGGGCGACTCGATCCCGGCGACATCGCGCAGCGCATCGACGAGCACGGCCTCGTGCGCGGGAGGATGGGCCAGCTCCCACGTGAGCACCGCGGCGCGACCAGCCGGACGCAAAGCCCGTTCCGCGGCGTCGAGCATCGAGCCGCCTTCCCAGAACCCGTAGGTGCACAGCGACGCGACGCGGTCGAACGACGCGTCGTCGAGCGTCGAGGTAGGTCCCGACACCAGGTGCGTGGAAACCTTGCACCCGGTGGCCGACACGTCGGCCATCGCGGCGGTGAGCAACTCCGCGTCGGAGTCGACGAGCACGACCCGTCCCGTCCCTCCGGCAGCGGAGCCGAGCGGCACGCCCAACGTCCCGCCGTCACACATGAGATCGCAGGCGGCGTCGCCCTGATGTACATCGAGCGCGTCCGCCACCTGCTCGGCGAGCGGTCGCAGCACCGCGCGCGCGTACAGCCGCCCATATCGCGGCTCCACGGCGGCTACCCGGACACGGCGATTGCGGCGGCGATGGCCGCGGCGCGCGCCGGATCGCGCACTATGCGGCGCAACGGCTCCTGACGCTTCGCCCACTCATCTGCCGCCGCAACCAGCTCCGGGTGTTCTTCGATGAACGCGGTGCTGTAGTCGCCGGCGCGAAAGTCGGGGTCGTCGATCACCGCGAGGTGGTATGCGATGTTGGTGTGGATCCCGGTGATGACGTACTCCAGCAGGGCGCGGCGCATGCGGTCGAGCGCCATGTCACGGGTGGGCGCATACGTGATCAGCTTGGCGATCATCGGGTCGTAGTTGGGAGAGACGAGACCCGGGCTGACCAGCGAGCTGTCGACGCGCACACCCGGACCGGCCGGTTCGTGGTACCCGGTGATCTGCCCCGGCGACGGGAGGAATCCGCGCGCGTAGTTCTCCGCATTGATCCGGCATTCGACCGCGTGGCCGCGGGGAATCACATCGTCCTGGGTCAGCGACAATCGCTCGCCGGACGCGATGCGCAACTGCTCGGCCACCAGGTCGATGCCGTACACGAGCTCGGTGATGGGGTGCTCGACCTGCAGGCGCGTGTTCATCTCCAGGAAATAGAACTCGCCTTTGCGATAGATGAATTCGACGGTGCCCGCATTGACGTATCCGACAGCCTTCGCGGCAGTCACCGCCGCGTCACCCATGCGCGCGCGGATCGCGGCGTCGATGACCGGCGACGGCGCCTCCTCGACGATCTTCTGGTGCCGGCGCTGGACCGAGCACTCGCGCTCGCCGAGGTGAATGACGCTCCCATGCATGTCCGCGAGCACCTGAATCTCGATGTGACGCGGCTGCTCGAGGTAGCGTTCGAGAAAGATCGTGTCGTTGCCGAAGGCGCGCTGTGCGGTGCTCTTCGCTGTATCGAAGGAGGCGCGCAGCTCCGCCTCGTCGCGGGCCACTCGCATCCCAATGCCACCGCCGCCCGCGCTCGCCTTGATGAGCAACGGATACCCGATCTGTGCGGCCGCGGCGACAGTTTCGTCGATGTCCCCGAGCGCACCCGTCCCCGGCACGACCGGGACGCCCGAGTTGCGCATCCGCTCGCGCGCGGGCACCTTCTCGCCCATCGCCGCCATCGCAGCGGGCGGCGGGCCGACGAACACGATCCCGTTCT
>OCZU010000550.1_pt1 | contig 25672 bp, 18 predicted proteins | sample 1539001 | NCBI WGS metagenome assembly OCZU01 (sample SAMEA3539306, study PRJEB22396) | soil metagenome | biome: tundra; feature: field; material: soil | place: USA | collected 2010-05 | depth 0.15 m | reverse complement strand
CCTCCCCGTGACTCTAGAACGGGCCTGGATTGGCCATTTTCATGGAACGGCGTTTACCGGGAGGGATCAGCGCCAAACCGGCGACACTCCCCAGATCCGGAGGAGTGATGCGACTAACGCCGGCGGGGCAAACCTCTGGTTGCCGACCAAACACCAAGTGACCAGGTGCTGCGTTGCCGACTAGTCGACAGGCAGTACAACCGCAGTCGCCAACGGAAATATCTCGATAGTCCCGCTGCCTGGCCCAGTGGTCTACTTGAGCCGGAAATCGACCTTAACTTCCGCCGCCACAGACACTGGCTTGCCGTCCTTCAGGCCCGGCTCAAAGCGCCACTTCCATAACGCCTCGATCGCCTTCTGGTCGGCTGCGAGATTCGGGAGTGCTGGTATGCGTCCCTGGATCGGATTATCAACCGGGCGAACGCGGCCCGGCAAAGCGACGCCTATCTTCGCGCGCCTCGGCAGTTCCATTCGGTTGCACGCGGCAGACACCGAGACATTTGAGTAGTCCTCGTGGGTGCCTGGTGCAGGCGGGAGGATGTGCGCCCAACCCGGCCCCGCCGCACTGGACTGTGGCGGGAACCCAATGCCCACGGCGTTCACGTTGTTATCGCGTGACAGGGTGAGCCCGAAGGGCCCAGGCTAACCTGTCTTCTGAGCGATCACATAAAGAGTAACGCCCTTCTCGCAGGTTGCCGGTGAATGCATCATCAGCACGACGCCCGCACGGTGGGCACGCAACTCCCACGGCGCTGACGACTGGTCGGAGAAATCATGCAGGCGGCCCAACAACTGGCCCTGCTCGACATCCGTGCCGAGATCCACGGCGGGCTCCCAAATGCCGTCGCGCGGGCAGGGAATGTAGTCCTCCAAGCGACTGGCATCCATCAGCCGCGGCGGTGAGGGGCGCAGCGGATCGATCTTCACCAGTGCGCCCGGCAACATGCCATAGTGTCGCAGCACGTTGCGGACGCCCTCATAAGCATGCAGCACGCCTTTCCGGCTCACGCCTTCGCCGAAGCCAAACTCCCCGCCCACGGCAACCTTCCCTTCGGCCTCCGCCTCATCAGTAAGCAATCCGGAAGCCATCTGGCTGGAATAAATTAACATGTAGGGCGTATCGAAGAGCGCGGCGACCTCGGCGATTTCGGTGCGCTGGGCAGGATCTGGGACGGGATGGAAAGAGGTACAGAGCGCGAAGCCTCCTTCCCGCCCTCCGGCATGGATATCCAGGACGACGCGGACTCGCGGAAAGACACAGGTCTTCACAAAGTTCGCGATACGGTAGGAGATCGTGCCGCGCGGGTTGCCCGGGAAGGCCCGATTCATATTCACATGGTCGAGCGGCGAGATACGCTGGTTGGCGGCGCAGGCGCTCTCGCTCAATTGCGGCATCAGAATCACGCGGCCGCGGATCTCCTCGGGCAGGACGTCCCGGCACAGGCGCTTGGCGGCGATCTGCCCCTCCCACTCATTGCCATGCGTTCCGCCGAAGACGGCCACCCCTGGGGGCGGACTGCCCGGCTCCGGCACGCGCACACCGTTGATCACCGTCAGAGGCACTAGCGAATATCCCCAGCTCGAGTCCAGGTGAAAAGCCAGTTGATAGTGGTACTTGCCGGGCTTGTCGAAATCGATTTGATCGGGATGGTGGATGATATCGGGCATGCGTTCCTCACGTATCCAGTCCGAGAAGTTGCAGCGTATTGCGCGCGAACATACATTCCATGGCGTCCGGATCGAGGCGTGGGAGCCTGGTGCCCTCCAGCATGGCATTGAGCCGGCGCATTCCTTCCAGGCTAGCGGATACGGTGGTAAACGGGTAGTCGCTGCCAAACAGGAGCTTGTCCCAAACGCCGTACTCCTGAACCAGCATCAGCGAATGGTAAAGCTGAAAAGGACGGTAGTGCAGCGCGGCGCAGTCCGCGTACACGTTGGGGTGCTTGCGGATGGTGACCACGCATTCGCCTTCGTAGGGATGGCCCAAGTGCGCCAGTATCATTTTAATCTCGGGGAAGCGGATGGCCACGTCATCCACCAACCGCGGAAGCGTGCATGCGAGCGGTGCCTGCCGCACGAAGGTCGTACCAGTGTGCAGCAGCACGGGCAGGCGGTGCTGCGTGCAGTACTCCCAGAGCGGGTCCAGCTCCGGGCTGTTGGGAGCGAACCCAGCGTACATAGGCATCAGCTTGATGCCTTTGAGCTTCAGTTGCTGGTGTCCCTCTCGCAGTTCGTCCTGCCAGCCGGGCTGCGTGGGGTCGAGTGAGAGAAAGCCGATCACCTGGCCGGCATGTGCGCGCGCGTAAGCGGCCACTTGGCTGTCGGGCACCCACAGGCCGGAGAGCTTCGCCTTGCCGCCGAAGACGATGGTCTTGTCGCATTCGAGCGCGCTAGTGTGGTACTCCTCCCAGCGGACCGTCAAGTCGATTTCAACATCGCGCGAGCGGCGGGATTGCGCGATAAATTCCTGGGAAAAGTGGTCCGGATATCGGAAATAGTGGCTATGAACATCCACCAGCACGGCCTCATCATAACAGAGCCCGCGCGCAGGCCGGACTAGGGCCTGAGCGTTCGCAGGAGGATTTCATCCAATAGGCTGTACACTCGGCGCTCCGTTGGGGAGCGGAACGGTTGACAGTCACCGGCGTCCCATTCACAATCATCATGTTAAGAAGAGTTACAGCTACCTTCGGGCGGCTCGAGCCAGCCGGCCGATCGGGGCAGAAAGAATAGTCCGATTTTCCGATACGTCTATCGACGCGAGTGAGGTGTGTCATGAAGAATCTTGTCAGTCTGGTTGTATTGCTGTTCGCTTTAGTAGCTGTTATACCGGGGCAAATCGCCAATGAAGGCGCCGTTCTCGGCGTCGTCACGGACGGCACTGGAGCGGCAATTGTGGGAGCGCAAGTCACAGTTGAGAACCTGGACACGCGATTCACGAAAACAGTTTCCACGGATGGAGCCGGCAGCTTCGAAATCCTGGCCCTGCCAATCGGGCCGTATTCCGTGATGGTTTCCCTGCAAGGATTCAAAACCTGGAAGCTGGAAGGGCTGGTGTTGGACATCGGCGAACGGAGCCGGCTTTCCCCCGTTCTCCAGGTCGGCGACGTGAAGGAACAGGTGTCGGTGGAGGCCACCGCCGAACTGATCCAAACCGAAAAAGCCTCCGTCGAAGGTGTGGTCGAGCAGAAGCAGATCCGCGACCTCCCGCTCAACGGGCGCAATCCGGTGCAACTGGTGAGCCTGGTCCCGGGCATGCAGTACCTGGGCCAATCGGGCGGACAATGGGGAGCGGAGCGCGGCTCGTATGTCCAGGGCGCTGGCACCCAGAGCGGACAGACGCAGTTTTCCCTGGACGGGTTCAATGCCAATGGCGGCATGGACGAAGGCGCCATCGCGATTCCCAATGTGGACACTATCGCGGAGTTTAGCGTGCAGGCCTCCAGTTTCAGCGCGGAGTATGGGCGCGATCCGATGCACGTCGTGATGGCCACCAAGTCCGGGACAAATGAGTACCACGGCTCGCTGTGGGAGTTCATGCGCAACGACAAGTTCGCCGCGCGCAATGCATTCGCCGAGAGCACGCCGAAGCTGATTCAGAACCAGTTTGGCGCTTCCGCCGGCGGGCGTATCATCCGCGACAAGACCTTCTTCTTCACTAGCTTCGAGGGACTGCGCATCCGGACGGATACGATCTTTAACAGTACAGTGCCGCAGCCGGCCATGCTGCAGGGAAACTTCTCGGGCATTTCCACAGCGATCATTGACCCGACCACAGGCAAGCCGTTTCCGAACAACACCATCCCCGCCAGCCGCATCGACCCGGCAGCGCAATTCTTTTTCCCATACCTGCTGCAGCCGAATTCCTCGGACGGCAGGTTCCATCAGATCGCGCCCGACAGCAGCGATAACACCCAAGGCACGCTGCGCATCGATCACACGATCAGCGACAAGCAACGCATCTTTGGCCGGTGGGTGATCTACGACAGCCCGTTTCTGTTTTACGGCTACAGCCCCAAGGAGTATGAGACCAATACAACGCGCCAGAACAGCGTCGGATTGAATTACGTCTACACCATCACGCCGAGTACCTTATTCAGCATCAGCGCGGGATACCAGAGGTCGAATAACCAATTCACCAGCCCGAATGTTGGGACCGCCAATTTGACCGAGCAGGCCGGCATCCAAGGCTTTCCGACCGCGGGCCGCGAGCAGGCGATCGGGTTGCCGGAAGCCGATATCAGCGGCTACACCGGCTTCGGCACGCTCTGGGGGGTGCCCGGCCGGCTGTGGATGGAAAGCTGGAACGGCAAGACCAGCCTGAACCTGATCCGCGGCCGACACACCATCGACCTCGGCTTCGAATACGACAACCGAACTACGTACGGAAACCATGCCTCCTTCGCTTCCCGTGGCACCTTCGGTTTCAATGGGCAATACACAGGCGACGGTTTTGCCGATTACCTGTTGGGGCTGGTCTCCAGTGCGGACCGCAACTATCCACTGCAGACTTTCGGCATGCAGCGTTCTCCATACACGGCGCCGTTTGTGGAAGACACTTACAAAGTGACTCCAAAACTGACCTTGAATCTGGGCCTGCGCTATGACCGCTGGCTCGCCAAGCGGGCCGTGCGCGGCAACGCGGCCACCTTCGACCCCACCATCGGCAAGGCAGTCGCGGGCGTCGACAAAAACGGAAACGTGGACCTGACCGCGCAGCCCGTGGCCCAGTACCTGGCCGCCGCCACGGCGGGTTTGTGGGTGCCGGCCAACCAGGACCACATCCCCGCCGGCCTCTTTGAGCCGAACGGCTACGTGTCGCCGCGCGTCGGCTTTGCCTGGCGGCCATTCACGCACCAGGATCTCGTGATTCGCAGCGCCTATGGCATTTTCACGAGCAGTTTCCAGGGCAACATCGCGGCCTCCTCGATCGTGGGTCCGCCCTACTGGAGCTATGAAACCCTGGGCTTCAGCGCGCTCTCCAACCAGCAGTGGGAGACCGCCTTCCCCGTGGTGCCCACCGCATTCGTCGCGCCCAGCATCGCCGCGCCTGCCTGGAACACCAAGGCCCAGAAGACGCACGAGTGGAATGTCGCCGTCCAGAAGTCACTGCCGTTCAAGTCGGCCCTCACGGTCTCTTATGTCGGCAACCATGTCTTCGACGGCATATCCGGCAAGTCGTGGGACGACGTGGCACCCGGCGCGTACACCGACCTCCAGGCGGCCCGTCCGTACCCCGGCTTCAGCGGCGTTACTTTGTACCAGAACATGGGAGACTCCTGGTACAACGGTCTGCAGATGAAGTGGGAGCGCCGTTTTGCCAACGGGCTGACCTTCACCGGTTCCTATGCATACAGCGAGCTGATGCTGGACAACCTGGCGCCCTGTATCTACTGCGGCGTGCAGCCTTTCACTCCCCCGGGTTACCTCAAGGGCCGTTCCAATAATGATCGGACACACATCCTCACCGTGAACACCGTCTACGAACTGCCCGTGGGACACGGCCGGAAGTATCTGAGCAACATGAACCGGGCGGCGAACGCGCTTCTCGGCGGGTGGGAGCTCAGCGGCATTTACAGCTTCACGTCCGGCGCTCCGCTCACCTTTGACGTGCCCGGAGCCACGCTGGGCAACGGCTACGATACCCGGCCCAACCTGGTCGGGAACCTGAGTGTGCCGCACCCGAGCGCGGCACTGTGGTTCAGTCCGGCGGCGCTTGCCGCGCCCGCTCTTTACACCTACGGCAACTCCGGGATGAACATCATGGACGGGCCGGCCATGCACAATCTCGACACGGCCTTGATGAAGAACTTCTTCTTCGCGGAGGCACGCTATGTCCAGTTCCGCTGGGAGATGTTCAATTCTCTCAACGAGGTGAATCTCGGTGGTCCGAATACCTCGATCGGACAATCGACCACGGGCCAGATCTTCTCGGCGGGGGCTGCGCGCGTGATGCAGTTCGGGCTGAAGGTCATCTTCTGACCTGGGGATACGCATATCTACTGGCGGGCCTGGCCAGTTTCAGTCTGCTCGGCATCTTCGCTAAGATCGCCGATTTGAAGCGGTGCCGGCCCGCCGCCTTGTACGTACTCTTGAGTCTTTGGGCCGCCGGCATTTCCTTCGTGGCGGCCTTCGCTTCCGGGCAACCGCCTGCCCGGACACCGGCGACCGTGATCCAGATCGCTTTGCCCTTCGGCGCGGTTGCAGCTTTGGCAGGCGTGGCATTCCAGGCAGGAATCCGTTACGGCAAACTCGCCACAAGCTGGCTCATCATCAACTTCTCGGCTGCTGTGCCGACATTGGCCTCGGTTCTGATCTATCACGAAAGGATCAGGAAGCGTCACTCCCTGGCACTGCTGCTGATGGCTATCTCAGTCGTGCTGTTATGGAAGGATAAGCAGGCCGACGAGCGGAGAGCAAAAGCATGTGGCTGAGATTGATGCTGATCGCTCTGCTGGCCAATGGACTTGGGCCCTTCGGGTTGCGGGTACTTCAAGACAAGGGACTGCTCGAGCCCTATCGTCTGCCTTATCTGGGATTCTGGTACGTCGGCGGATTGCTCCTGGCTGGAGTGGCATATTTGCGCCGGCCCGCGCGAGTGAACCGCTCCGAGATCGCGCTAGGCGGTGCCATGGCCTGTTGCAGCCTGGGCGGGCAACTGGCGACCGCGCTGGCCCTTACCACCGTTCCGGGATACATCGCGTTTGCCGTCACTACCGGCGGCAATCTGTTTATCGTGGCGGCAGCGGGGATTTTGATCTTTCGAGAGCGCGTGGGAGCCTACGGATTTGCCGGCATCGCGCTGGGCGTCGCCTCACTCTTATTGCTGGAAACCTGACGTGGCGGATCCGTAGCGGCATTCAAACTGCGCCGCTGCTCTTTAGCTGCTCCTCGATCGCGCGCAAAGCCGGTCCTTGGCCCCAAGGGTAAACGCCCAGGCTCAGCGCCCGATATGATGCTAGGTCGCCTTCTGGTGTAGCCTCCGAAACAAGGATCTGGCCTGTTTCTGAGATTACTCTGGCAAACGCATTCCAGCTTCGGCGCGCGCATTCCTCGAAAGAGGAATCCAAGAGGCCGGCGCGCATGGCTTTGAGAAAAGCGGCGCACACGAAGCAGGCGATGGAGTGTTCCAGATACGTTTCGGGGTGATCCAGGACCGTGTGCCATCCGCCGTTATCAGCCTGCAGATCCCGCAAGGCTGCGGCCAGACTTCTGAAGTTGGCGAGAAGGGCATCACGCCCGCTGATGCTATCCGGCATGTCCGTCAGGGTATCTGCCATCCCCAGCAGAGCCCAACCGGCTCCGCGTCCCCACAGAAGGCCAATGTGATCGCCGGTAGCATCACTGTAGCCGTGGTACGGCAACGGCACACAAGCATCCACCAGGACGTTCCAGAACGCCAGTGCGTAGGCAGCGGCTTCCTCGAACCAACTGCGTTCGCCCGTGACGTGTGCGAGCCTGCAGAATAGCGGTGGATCCGAGGATAGACAGTCTACGTAGACGTGCTGGTGGGCGTCAGGGCGCAGCAGGCACGGTCCCCGCGAGCTGCGAGGAGAATTCAGCAAGAGCCCGGCCAGCGCCACGGCACGCTTCAGGTAGATCTCGCGTCCGGTGAGTCCATACAGCTCGATGAGTGCCACGCCTGGAGCTACGTGGTCCGCGGGAATCAACCGGTCGCGCTTGGAAATCCAGCCAGCGACCAGTCCCTCTACAAATCCCAGGTAACGGGGATTCTGGCAGATGCGTGCGGCCGCCAGCAGTCCTTCAAGCGCGATCCATTCGCCGTATCCCCATACTCGGTATTGATACTCGGGATAGCAGATTGCGGCATCGGCTACGCGGGCCATGAGTTCGCGTGTCATAGGATCATCCGCGAGCGCGGGATGAACCTTTTCCCCGGTCCGTGCGCGAATACGCGGTCCTCGCCCTCGATCTGGGCGTAGCGCTCCACCTTGGCAGGCGACGGCTCCACGCCAAGGCCGGGTTTGTGAGGCACGGTGAGGCGAGCGTTTTCGTCGAAGCAAAACGGCTCGGCGATGTAATCGTCCTGGACCAGTCCATAGGCCGTATCGGAGGCGTGTTCAAAATTGCGGGAACTTGCCACCAGATGCAGAACCGCCGCCTGCCCAATGCCACCTTCGCCCCAAGTCCCTATCACGCAAGCAATGCCGGCCGTATTCGCTATGGCGAGGATGTCACGGGCACGCGTGATTCCCCCGGCCTCGGTCAGGTATACGTTAAACACTTCCACAGCCCGAGCTTCAGCTAGACGCCACGCGTCGCGGACCGTCATACAGCTCTCGTCCGCCGACAACGGCGTGTCGACCGCTCGCGCGACTTCGATCAGCCCTTCAATATCCCAGGACGGCACCGGCTGCTCGACCCACTGCAGATTCAGTTTCTCCATTCGCCGGATCCAGCGGACTGCGGTTCTCGGGGTCCAGGCCATGTTGGGATCGATACGGAACGGAACTGCCGGGCCGACCGCTTCACGAATCGCAGCGAGCCGCTCCATATCTTTCTCGAGGTCAAATCCCACTTTCACCTTCAGTACTCTATGGCCCCGCCCCATCAAACGAATCGCCGCCGCGACGTCCTCCTCCACATCATGGAGATGGATCAGGCCGGTAGTATTCATCTTGTCGCGATACAGGCCGCCCAGGAGTTCATAGACAGGAACTCCCAAGGCCTTCCCCTTGATGTCGTAAAGCGCCATGTCGATGGCCGCCATGGGATAAGCGGCAAAGGTGTTCCAAAGCAGGAAATGCTCGGTCTTATGCACCAGGAATTCAATCTGTAGAGGATCTTCCCCGATGAGCAGAGGTTTCAATTCCGAATGTATGAAGGCGTCGGCGGTCTCGTAGAACAAGCCGTCGTGTTCGCCGTAGCCGATGAGGCCCTCATCTGTTTCGATCGTGACCAGCAGATACGACGCGTGTGAACGAGCTCCATAGGCTGCCCGCAATAATTCCATAAACGGAATCCGCATTAATCGTGTGTGAATAGCGGTAATTCGCATGCTAATTTACTGAAACGGCCTACTCGGTCACCTCAACCCAGTAGATTTCATAAGGGCGTAGGGTTAGGCGGAGCGGATGGGCTCGAAGGTCCGAAGCCTTTGCCGTGCGAATTTGCTCGAGGTTGTTCACGGGAGCTTCGGCATTTAGCCGCACGAGCCGCACGCCGCCGTCTTTTTCGAAAGGAAACCGCACAGTGACTTCGAGCGGCTTTCCCTCGCCGTCCAGGGGAAAATTCCACAGCAGCACGTTTACCCACCGCCTTCCGCGTGCCGCAAGCACCTTGATCTCAGGTATTGTGCCGGTCACCGGCAGTTGCTGTCCGTTGATAAGGCTTAGAAGCTTAAAAGCATAGTAGGCCGGCCGCACGCGGTCCTGGTTATCGTAAAGGCCGTCATATTGCGGCATCTCGTTCCACCAGCGTGTCATGTCGGCCGTGCCTCGTGCAGACATAAACCGCGAAAACATCGGCTGATCAACGAAGTAGTCCCGAATCTGGTAATAGGCAGATCCGCTCAGCCCCGCCCTGTAGAAAGCGCGCGTCGTTTCCAGAATGAAAGCGGGCTGAAAGTAGGGGTTCAGAATGGGCTTGAAAAGATCCATGTTCCACTGGTCGATAAATGTCGGCACCTGGCTCAACGACGGGTATTTGGCGAGCTTGGCCCGCATCGACCCGACGAGGCGCCGGAATTCCTCAGGATCATTGCTGTAGCCATGGAAGGAAAGGAAGTCCAAAGGTATTTTGCCCTCGCCGGCAGCAGCGATCAAGGCGTCTATCTGAGGGCTGGCAGCATCGGCTGGGGATGGTCCGCCCACTTTGGCATCTGGATCAGCGCGATGAATGGCGCTAGCCGTGTGCTGGTAATACAAAAGGTAGCTCTGGGGCGTTAGGAACTTGTAAGGAACTCCGCCGGGCTCACCGATATCGCCTTCGTTTGCCACTATCCAGTACTTAATTCCATACTTCCGATCTTGGTTGCAGTGTTTGACCAACTGAAAGATCAATTCTTCCCACTCTGAGTAATCGGTTGGGGCAACAATTTCATCATTGATATCCGGGTACAGGACCCTGGGTTTGATGCATATACTGACGATGGGTCTGGCGCCTGTGGCGCGGATTGCTTCCATCGTTTTGTCGAGCGTCTCCCAGTGGTACTGGTGATGAGCAGGATAAAGATCGAAGTACTCTTGCAGAAACACGTGGATGGTCTGCGGGTGAAGCTGGGCGATTTGATCGACACGATCGCCGATCATCGGCTGGTCGCTTAACCCGCCCTGGCCCAGCGCGTAGCGGGTGAGATCGATCGGCCCCGAGGGCCGGGAAGTGTCAACCAGCAGATCGGCCGGGCCACCGGCGGCCACAGCGTTCACGATCCCGGCTTTCTGGCTCCACAGAAACGGGGCCTCCAAAAGGAAAAACAGACATGCCGCTGCGCTTCGACAAATCATATCGCTGCCCTCTTCCTAGTCGATTATAGTGATGCGGCCGTGTTTCGCACCGCCGATTACAGCCGCAAGAGGGGAGTCTCATCCAATTAGCTGGAAACAAAATCGAGCCAACTTCTCAACGGGAGTGGCTCGCTTCAGCGATGGCAGCTTTGGCTTCGGCGGCGATTTTGATCTACCGAGAGCGCGTGGCAGTCTACGGATTCGCGGACATCGCGCTCGGCGTCGCCTCACTCTTATTGCCGGACACCTAACGTGGCGGAGCCGCGGAAGTCGCCGTCCAGCCTCCGTCCACGGGCAACGTGACTCCGGTCACGTAGGACGCCTCGTCCGACGCCAGGAACACAGCGGCCCAGGCGACTTCCTTCGCGTATCCCACACGGCCGAGCGCAGTCTGATCGCATTGCCACTGATAATGAGGCCCGCCGGGCTCGGCCCCGATGCGCGTCTGAATCGGCCCGGGACACAATGAATTGATGCGGATATTCTGCGCGCCGTAATCGTACACGGCGCTCATCGTATATCCCAACAGGGCTGCCTTGGTTGCGGTGTAAGCCACGGAGGTCATCATACCCTCCATGGCCTGAATGGAAACCACGTTGACGATCGAGCCCTTCTTCTGCTGAAGCATGTAGGAGAGCGTTTCCCTGGTGAAGTAGTGCGTGCCCATCAGGGCGACCTTGATGCACTTATCCCACTCTTCATCCGTGGATTCCAAAATGGCGTGAAAGTCATCCGCGAGATAGGCTGCGTTATTGCACAAGATGTCGATGCGGCCGTTCTGCGCGGCGGCTATCTTGACCGCATGCGACACCTCCGCGGGCAACGAGACATCTGTGTGGCAAAACTCCGCCCGGCCACCTTTTTCATGGATGCCGTTCACGGTCCGCCGGCCCGGCTCGTCTTCAATATCCGTAACAAGGACCCAAGCGCCTTCCTCGGCGAAGAGCTCGCTGATGGCCCTGCCAATGCCGTTGGCGCCGCCGGTCACGATAGCAATCTTATCTTGCAGTCTGTTCATGATTATTCCAATTTCCGTAGCGAAACCAGCACGACGCCGTAAGGCGGCAAATCGAATCTGTCTTGCACCTCGCCGCTGTCTTCGAGCGTCTCGTTTCGCCGCAGGCGCATGCGATGGTTCTCCTGGTTGCTGGCCGTGTCACTATCCAGCGCCAGCCGCCGAAACGCCAACTTGCCGCTCTGAAGCCCGCCGATCTTCAAATTCACGTGGCAGGCCGGTGGCGTCTCCACGGCGAAGTTCCAGACCACCGCATGCAGCATCTTCTGATCTTCATCATAGGCGGCCATCAACTTGACTTGTGGCCGGTCCGATTTCACTTCCACGCAGTTCCCGGTCAAACGGCTCAGCATCTTGAACGCAAAATAGGCCGGCCGCAGAACGCCTTGGTAATCGAAGAGCCCGTCGAACTGGGGCGTCAGGTTCCACCAGTTCGCCATGTTCAGAGTACCTTTTCGCGACATAAAGCGGAAGAACTGCTCCGGATCGACATGATAGTCGCGGATATGGTAATAAGCCGCGTAATCCAGACCGGCCGCGCGCATGCGGGAGATGGTCTCGATGGCGAAGGAGGGCTGATAGCCGGGTTCGAGGCGCGGCTTGCTCAGTGACATGTTCCACTCATCCAGAATCGTTTCGCAATGCAGATCCGGGTAGTGTCCGAGCAGATCCTTCACGGTGGCGATGGTTTTCTGGATGGCCGCCGGATCGCTGTTGTAGATGTGCCACGAGACGAAGTGGAGCGGCACCTTGTGCGTCGAGCAATGATCGAGCAGCCCTTTTAAAAGCGGGCTTCCAGAATACGCCAGGGCCGGTCCGCCAACTCGCGCACCCGGGTCGGCCCGCAGAATCGCCTGTGCAGTATGCGCGTAATAGCGGGCGTAGCTCTCCGGAGTGAAGCGGCTGGGACAGCCACCGTCTTCCCCGATATCGGGCTCGTTGAACACCTCCCAGTAACGAATGCCGGCTTTCTTTTCCACGTTGCAGTGCTTCACCATCCGATAGATCAGCTCTTCCCACTCGGCGTAGCTTGTGGGATCTACCTTATCCTGATCGATCACAGGGTAGAGGAGGCGGGGCTTGATGCAGATGGACATTAGCGGTTTGGCGCCGGTTTCCAGAATTGTATCGACGGCTTTGTCCAGTGTGTCCCAGTGATATACGCCGCGCCTCGGATAGAGGTCGAAGTACTCCTGCACGAACAACCGGATCATTTTCACGTGAAGCGAGCGGATCGCATCGGCCTGCGAGTCGAAAATGGGGCGATCCGAGAGGCCCCCCTGTCCTAACGCGTAACGGCCGATTTCCATGGGTTCCCGGACGGCGCCGGCGTCGATGGAGAGGTTCGCTTCCACTTGCGCGAGAGCGATGGCGGGGCAGACCAACAGCCAAAGCAGTTTCATGCGGACCTTCTGCATGTTCGTATTGTTAGGCCGTTCTCCAGCCCTGTCAATACGCGAACCGGCATAAGCGCCGCGTTGTCCGGTATAATGGACACGCCGTTGTGAGGGCTTTATGCTCGCCGCAAAAACCCAATCCGTCCCAGCTTTGGAACGGGCCTTGTCAATCCTGGAATCGCTGTCGAAATCGAAGCATGGGCTGACTCTCTCGCAGTTGAGTCGATCTCTGGAACTGCCGAAAAGCTCGGTCCATTGTCTGCTGCTGACGTTCGAACGGCACGGCTACCTTCATCGCGACGACAGATCGGGCAGGTATCGTCTGGGGCTGCGCTTATGCGATCTGGCCAACGTGGCCCTAAGCGGCGTCATGCTGCGGGATCAGGCTGCGCCGTTCCTGAACCAGTTGCGGGAGAGCACGCAACTGACGACGCACATGGCCGTGCTGGAACAGGATGAAGTGGTGCTGATTGAAAAGGTCGCGCTCCTGACATCGCGGGTGAACTCCTGGATCGGCAAGCGCATGGACGTCCACTGCACGGCGCTGGGCAAAGCGTTGACAGCGTACCTTCCGGAGGAACAGGTCGAGGCGCTGGTGAGCCGGCGCGGCTTGCTCCGGCACAACGACAATACGATCGCTTCTCTCAAGAGGCTGAAACAGGAACTGGAACAGGTGCGCAAGCAGGGCTACTCGATCGACGATGAAGAGGAGGAGATCGGGGTCCGGTGCCTTGGCGCACCCGTACTCAACGCGAACAATCGAGCTATAGCGGCGATCAGCATCACCGGCACCACCGAGCGAATCAATGCCGACAGCCGCGATGCCTTGGTTGCCAAGCTAAAGACCACGGCCGCCGCTATCGCCGCGGAGGTGGCGAAGGCGCCGCCCCCCGCTGCCGCTGAGTTTCTGACGGGGGCGGGCCACGCTTAGTAGCTCGCCACGATCGTGTACTTCCTGGCATGTGGATCTGCGATCCGCACCCACTCCTTGTCGCGATCGAAATCGGTCCAGTTTTGACCATCCACGGTCACTGAGCGGATCGGTTTTCCCTCGGCGTGCCGCAGACGGACCAGCAGGCTTGGCGGGGGCGACTGGCCGTCGAGCTTGACGGTTGCCAGAATCCTGCCAGAACGCGTCTGGCTTTCCAGTCGATAAGAGAGCCTGCCGAAGTAGGTCGGGGCGTCCTGCACCTCGATCCTCCGGCCGTCTTCCAGCCATTTCCGGGGCGTTGCCTGGCCTAGCAGCAACGTGCGGTCGTCTACTTCGCGCACCAGCATATTTCGGTAAAGCTCGAACCAGGCGCCATCCGTGCTGGGCGGGCCGAAGTATTGGCCCCATGTCCAGCGATGCTCCACGGGTTCGAACGCACTGTGGCTGAAGGCGCTAGCCATGTAGCTATAGAAGGCGCGGATCACGGCTTTGGGGTCGTCGCGCAGAAGGTAAGCCGTGGCTTGCTGGTTGTAGACCGGCTCGTTGGCGATGCCCCACCCTTTCAGAAACAGGTTGTCCTCATGGTCATTCAGGAGGGAATCGGCCAAGTCTCCGTCGGGAGCCAATGCCTTGAGGCGCAGCAGGTGCACGGCCCCGGTATCCACGTCGGCCGGATACCACTGATCGAGAATGCGGCGATAAGTTTGGGCTTCCGAGGGTACATATGGGATCCAGGTGTGATCCCGCAACTCGACGAGCGTGGAACGCGCCGTGGCGGCTGCGAAGTCCCGTGCGATTGCATCATGAATCCGATTGGCGGCGTCACGCGCTTCTTTCGCGCGCGGATTGCCGATCTTCTCGAGCACTCGGCCGAACCGCTCCAGGCCGGCATACAGATAAGCCTGGTTGAAGGCCCAGACGCCTTCCCCAGTTCCGTCATTGAGGGGGCCCGTGACCAAGCCGCTACTGCTGGCCCGGATCTCGTTCAGGCACCAGTCCAGCGCCTTCATGCTTTGCGGCATCAGGCGATCCAGCGCTTGGCGGTCGTCTGAAAGCAGGTAGTTCTGCGCCACGGCGTAAAGCATGCCGGGCGTGTACACCAGCCAGTTTGCGTACCCGTTCACGTGGCCGCTGTACTCCTGGTTGTTGCGGTATTGGGCCGCCAGTTCTTCCGTGGAGATTCCGTGATAGCCGCGCAGGTCATAGAGCATGTAATCCACGTAGACGGCCTGGTTGACCGGCCAGGGCGTACCCGTCTGGCTATAGGCGAAATTGGAGTAAGGCAGATCGATCCGGACGTCTTCCCCGGCGCCGCCATGTCTCCGCGGCAGGCGTAGCGCGTGCCACAGCGTGGAGCGGAAAAGGTCGTTCACGGCTTTTTCCGGAACGCGGAATTGCGCGCCCCGCTCCACATAGCCGGACCAGTAATTCAGCGTCGCGTTACGGGCGGATTCGTAGTCGATGGCCTGGAACCTGGCCGCATCTTCCGGCCGGACCATCGGAGAGGGCAGTTTCACCACGAACTCGCGGGAACCGCCGGCGGGCAGATCGACAAACACGGTCGCATTCAGGCGCTTCTGCTCGCGCTGGTAATCATGGATGCCGCTCCATTGCACCTCGCGAGCTACGCCTTCAACGCCCAGCACCACCTGGCGATAGGCACTGTCGCGGAACAGGACGCCCTTGCCATTTGTTTCGGCGACAAATGCCGTGTTGAGCCAGGACGGGAAAAGACGCCGGTGGCTCAGGCTTACCGGCAGTCTCCGTGCTATGCCCTGAAGGTCTGTGACTCTGAGTTTTTGCAGGAGAACCATGGGGATATCGCCGCGGCGCTCTGTTGGTGGTCCGTCCAGCGGATAGGCGAACTGCTCGACTTCATAGCGTGTTCCCTCTTTTTCGAAAACCGTGGTAATAACCGGCAGCCCGTCTTTCAGGCTCTGGCCCTTCCACGAATCGAGGATGCCATGGGTGAGGTCGCCGAATCCGTACCAGAACTGGAAGTGATCGGGGTTGCCGAGGTCGTTCCAGACCCCGGCGCCGCGGTCGATCCCGAATTTGGCAACGGCGCTGTCCCAGGTGAGGCAGACAATATGACCGGGCGCCGGCTGAGACGGATGGATGTAGGAGGGACTGCCCATATCCTCCCAGCGCGATTTGTACAATTCGTAGGTCGCCTCCGGTTCCGCGTGCACGCGGTCGAGGATGCGCTGCCCTTTCCACGCGGCGAGATGCTCCAGGTGCTTTTGAAAAGGGACCGGTTCGTCGCCTGCGGTCAGGTAGACGCGCAGAGATGGTATCCACAGCGCTTGCTGCTCGCGTAACTGGTCCGCGCTAACCGTGAATCCTTTGGTACCCGCCGGGTCCATGAAGATCGTGAACTTGCCGGCATTGGTGCGGAACGCCGCATCCTGGCTGAGCCGGCGGGCCGTATCGGAGTCGCTGTTGGCGATGAGGTCTGCCCAGATAATGTGCAGGTTTTGCAGGTGTTGTTCGGGTGCATCGGGATAGACGAGCGTGAATCGGATGCCATCCGCGGCGCGTGCGGTATCTCGAATCTCGACGCCGCGCGAGGCGGGCTCCAGCCGTATGTAGGGCGCGGCTTTTGAGCTTTCCTGAACCCAGGAAAGCTGCACCTTCATCTCGGCGCCGTAGAGTGCCAGGGAAGCCGACACGGCGGCACATAATATCCGTGTCATTGAATTCTCCTTATCCGGTCCCGGTCGCCCCAGAATGATTCGGTGTGCTCCAGAATATCCGCCGGCGTGAGCCAGAACTGCTTGGCCTGCCGGCGGCTGTGCAGCTTCGCCTGATCGTTATAGTGCGGCGAAGAAGGATGCTGCGACTCGCCGTATGGCAGCAGGGACCACACTTGCTTGGGGCTACCCTCCATGACGATCATCAGGTGACCCCACCCGTCGTTGCAGTGCATCTGCCCATTGTCCTGTTCCACACCTTCGTCCGGATGCAGAACGTCGTAGAGCCCTGTCCCATCCATCGGGAAGGTCCCGCCGCGGACCACTACGTCAATCTCGCCCCATGGCACCTCGGGCTTCCCGTAGGTTTTCTTGATGTGTGCCACGGCCTTCTCCAAAGCCTCGAGCGCCATATCCTGTTCCCCCTGGGAATTGGTGTCCACCTTCTCTTTCCGGTGATAGTCCATGAAGCGTGCAAACTTTTGTTCGGAGAACAGGTCCCGATAGAATCTGCCCCAGAAGTAGATGTAAGTGTATGCGACGGACTGCTCGCCCGAGCGGCGGTCCCATGTCTTAATCCGCTCCATGGCCCGAGCCAGGTGCGGATAATCGCCGCCCGCGCGCGCCCAGGCGTGTTCCAGCAGCGGAACGATCGCCTCTGCGGGAACAATGTAGGTGTCGAAGGCTAGCGCTTTCATGTCGTCCAGCGTGAACTTGTGGTCCTGCGTCAGTATCTGGAACAGCCTTTCGCCACGCGTGTTCAGAGCATCCTCGCCGGCGTCCGCCTTGGGCGTGGTCTGAAGGTAGTAGGGCGCGGGGTCCAGCGGCTTGAGGCCCGAATGGCGCGTGACCACCCACGGTGGATTGTTGCAATTCTGGAGAAAACCGGAAGCCGGGTTCAGGACCTGCGGATACACTTCAAACGGCAGGTACGGCCCCCACTCCGTCTCTTTCGTCCAGCCGGGAACGGGCTTGCTCCAGTCATAGCCCGCCGCTCTGCGGGCCACATTGCCGTTGTGCACCCAGAAGATATTTTCCGCATCGGAGTAGAGCAGGTTCCAGCGCGGCATTAACTGGAGTGCAACCGCCGCCTTAAACTCCGTGAGGTTGCGCGATTTCATGATCCGGTAGAGGCCCGTGGCGTAATTGACACCATCAAAGTTGGGCAGTTTGACTGCGTAAGCCCGATTGCGTTCCTTATCGAAGCTCACCACGGGACCGTGATGCGTATAGTAAAGCGGCAGCGTGACCGAGTCCACCCCCTTCGGTCCCTTGATGCGGAAGGTCGCGTATTCCACCCGGATATCGCGCCACTCGCTCTCATATCGATACTGCAGATGGTTTTCCGGTTTGATCTTCTCTTCGTAAACGTCGGCCATATTCGGCGTGTTCCAGGTGGCCGACCAGGTGATTCTATCGTTGAAGCCATCCAGAAAGACCGGGCTGCCGAACCAACTGATGCCCGCCGCGTCCAGTTTGCCCGGCGTGATCAGGTGCGCCTCGTAATTCTGAAACCGGTTCGCCCACGGCATGTGCGTGTGCTCGACATGGATGATTCGCCCGTTGCCGGAGCGGCTCGGCGAGATGGCCCACTGGTTGGAACCGAAGTCCGGAAAGTCATAGACCTTCCCGGTCATCTTCAGGAGCGCATCCTGGATGCTGTAAAACCGCATGTAATGGCTGCGCTCCAGCGCCTCGATGTCCTCGGCCGCAACCGAATCGATCCAGGCCGGAATCTCGCTGCGATGGGCCGCAATATAGGCGTTCACGCCGCGGGCAAAGCCGTCAAGGATCCTATATACATCCCGATCGATCTTGTCGCGGTTCTCGACGACGGCCGCTTTAGTCCGCAGCAGGCGTTGCAAGTAGTCGCCATCCCAGCGATATTCATACGGGATGAAATGCAGATACCCATCGCCCAGCGCCTCCATGCCCTGCACTTCTGTTCGCCTGCCTTGGGCGTCCCGGTATTGAACCATCATCTCCTCCAGATGGTCTTCCGCCTGCGCGTAGCCGTAACCGAAAAACGTGGCTTCCTCGGTCTCTCCCACGATGTGCGGGGTGCCGTAATTGTCTCGATAAATGGTGACTTGGCCGGCGAGCGGGTCGGAGGCGGCTGCGGCCGACATGGTCGTGCAGGCGGCCGTAAATAAAAGGGAAAAAAGGAACTTCAATTCGATAGCCTTTCCTGATTGGATTGCCTCAGTTTAGAACAGGGCTCGGAACGCCACAGATGCCCGGCGACTTCGCCCGGTTTTGTGTCCAGCCAATCGGACAAGATCCTTCCCTCCCAGGTGATTTGCGGTGAAAAAGACAGCCGCATCAGCTAATTAATGTAAAGAGAGGAAGGTCTTTGTCATGACTTGTCGAATCGCCGTCGCATGTCTGTTTCTTGTCTCGATCACCCCGTTCCTGTGCGCCCAGGAAGCCGGCTTGGTAGGCACAGTCACCGATCCCAGTGGCGCGGTAGTGGCGGGCGCCGCCGTCACTGTGCGGAACGTCGAAACCAACGTGGAACGCCGTGCCGCCACCGACGAGAGGGGCAGATATTCCGTCTCGCCGTTGGCCATCGGGCACTACATCCTGACGGCGGAGGCGCCGGGCTTCCGAACGGTCACTGTGTCGGACATCTACCTGACCATCGGGCAGACGGGCGTCACGGACGTGACCATGCAGATCGGGCAGATCACCGAAAAGGTGAGTGTCGTGGACACCTCGCCGCTGCTGCAGGCCGAACAGGCTTCCGTGGGCGAGAGCATGGAGAACAAGAAGATCGTGGACCTGCCGCTGAACGGCCGGGACTTCGTGCAACTGGTGGCCCTCACGCCGGGTGCTACCGTAGCAGGCACCACCTACGAAACCCAGAGTTCGAACGTGCTGATTAATGGGCAGCGGTCCACCAAGACCACCTCCACGATCGACGGCGTGATGAATGTGGACCAGTTGTTCCAGGGGTTCCCGATTAGCCCATCCATCGATGCCATCGAAGAGTTCCGTGTCCAGAGCGGCAATTTCTCGGCCGAACAGGGCATGGGGCCATCCAACGTTTCGGTCCGGCTGAAATCGGGCACCAACACTTTTCACGGCAGCGCCTACGAGTTCCTGCGAAACAACGACATGGATGCGCGCAACTTCTTCCAGCCCGCGGTTTCCCCTCTGAAGAGGAACCAATTCGGCGGTTCGATCGGCGGGCCGATTCGGCGTGACAAACTGTTCTGGTTCGCTGGGTACGAGGGCACACGCCAGAACAGCGGGAACGATTACAGCATCACGGTACCGTCGGCAGCCCAGCGGCAGGGCGATTTCTCGGGCCTGGCCACCATCATAGATCCGCTCAACGGGCAGCCTTTCCCGAATAACGTCATCCCGGCCAGCCGCATTAACCAGGTGGCGACCTTCTTCGAGCCCTTCCTGCCGCTACCCAGTTCGGGTACGCAGTATATCTATTCGCCGTCTTCCACGTTGCAGGCCGACCAGACCAGCGGCCGGGTCGACTATTACATCAACGATACCAACCGCCTGTTCGGCAGTTACACCTTCAACCAGCACACGCTGTTCGATCCGGACTCGGGGCCGAAGAACGGCGGACTGATCCGCGAAGGACGCGCGCAAAGGGCCAGCATCAACTGGAACAAGACCATCAGCGCGACCATGATGAACACGCTCTCGCTCGGCTGGACGCGCTTCAAGAATGTCCTCACGCCTTCCCTCCTGGGCACCAACTACACGGTGGAATCCGGCCTCCAGGGGTTTAATGAGACCTCCGCCCGGTTTCCTGGATTCCCGAGTATCAGCATCGGCGCCTATCAGGGCATCGACGGTTTCGACTGGGACCCGCTCATCAATCCTACCGACAACCGGCAGATCTCGGATGAATTTTCGATCATCCACGGCGGGCACCAGATTCGCGTCGGGACGGATCTGCGGCGTTTCATGTGGTCGAGCCAGTCGGCCACCGTGGGACGCGGCGATATCAGCTACAGCGGCGACTACACCGGGGACGGGTGGGCCGACTTTCTGCTCGGTTACCCCATCTCTGCGTTCCGGCAGTATCCTCAAAGCAACTACAATCAGTTGACCTACAATTACGCATTCTATGGGCAGGACGACTGGCGGGTTACCCCTAACCTGACCTTGAACCTGGGAGTTCGCTACGAATACGATACTTGGCCGGTCGATTCGCGCAATCAGTTGACGATCTTCGATCCGGCCGTAGGTAAGTTTGTCGTAGCGCAGAAATCCGGGCAGCCGCCGGACCTCGCCGCGCAGCCGCTGGCCGCGCTGGCGTGGAACCTGTTTGGCAATCTCATGACCACGGCCGACGCCGTCGGGCTTCCCAACCGCACCCTGCGCTTCCCAGACAAGAACAATTGGGCGCCGCGGCTCGGTCTGGCCTACCGGCCCACGTTCCTTAAGAACACCGTATTTCGCATGGGTTACGGGATCTATTACGACTTGATGAACGGGAATAATTACTCCAACATTACGGCCACCTCCATCCCGTGGATCATCTCGCAGGGTGTCAACAACACACTGCCCACGCCGACGCTGAACAACCAGAATCTGTTCGCCCCGTTCAACGCGCCGGGCGCCGCCAGTCCATCCATCCAGCCGATCATTTACAATCCGCGGTCGCGAGTTCCCTACGTACAGGAATGGAACGTGGCGATTCAGCGGCAACTGGGCCGCTCCACAAGTCTCGACGTCGCCTACGTTGGCAATAAGGGCACCAAGCTTGAAACCAACATCCCCTTCAACCGGCCGCTGCTTCCGGGCCCGGGCGACGTCGATTCGCGCCGCCCGTTCCCCAACCTCAGTGAAGGCTTTGAAGTGGCGGATATCGCCAACTCTATCTATCACTCGCTGCAAGTAAAGCTGGAAAGACAATACTCCAGCGGCCTCTCTCTCATCGCATCCTACACGCTGGCCAAGTCGATCGATGATTCCAGTTCCGACTATGGCATTGGATACGAGGATGAATATGACCTGCGGCTCGAGCGGGCAGTCTCCAATTTCGATGTCCGCAATCGCTTAAGTGTGGGGTACATTTATGATCTGCCTTTCGGCAAGGGCAAGAGCCTAACGCCCACGAATCCGATTCTCCAGCGCGTGGTGAGCGGTTGGGAAGTCTCCGGCATCGTGACCCTGCAATCCGGCATGCCGTTCACGATCAATTCCGGGCGCGACGTTGCCAATACCGGCTCCGGCTCGCAGCGGCCAGACCGTATCGCTTCCGGTGAGCTGAGCAATCCAACCATCAACGAGTGGTTCGATACTTCAGCTTTCGTGCTGAACGCTCCGTATACCTGGGGCAACTCGGGACGGAACATTCTTTACACCGACGGCCTAAAGACATGGGATGCCTCCCTGCTGAGGAATTTCGCAATCCGCGAGGGCATGCGGCTGCAACTTCGCGGCGAGTTCTTCAATGTCCTGAACCACCCCGATTTCGGCACGCCGGTGACAAACCTGTCGTCCAGCAACTTCGGGATGGTATTCGGGACCAGCAATGCGCCGCGCATTGGGCAGGTCGCGCTAAAATTCATCTTCTAGCGACAAAGGCGCATCGTTGACACAGACCACGCAGAAGTACCTCGATTGGTTCTGGATCATTGTCGTCAACTTCATGTGGGCGACGCAGGTTGCCGCGATTAAGCTGATCGGAGACCGGTTGGGCGCGGTGGCCATCGCGTTCATCCCCATGATCCTGAGCGTGGGAATATTTCTCCCAGTGCTCTGGCGTGAGAACCGGAAGCGCGGCGCCGCTTTCCATTGGCACTGGGCCGATGCCAGACACTTTCTGGTGGCCGGCATTTTCGGCCCTTTTGTCATCCAGTTCTCCTACACGCTGGGCGCGCAGCGTACGCTGGCGGCTAACGCGGCGATCATCACCTTGAGCATCCCCGTGCTGGTGGCGATAATGGCGTCCCTGATGCTGCAGGAGCGGTTGAATATCGTCCGCGCCTTCAGCTTCGTAATGGCCCTGGCGGGTGTCCTGCTCACCTCTTTATCGGATATTCAGGGCGCGAACTTCGGACAAAGGACTTATCTGACCGGCAACCTTCTGTTCCTGGTGGCTTGTGCCGCCTCGGCCTTCTACAACACGTATTGCAAGTTCCTGGTAGAGCGGAAATATACCGAACTGGAGATCCTTGTTTACACGTCTGTAGTGGGCTGCCTCGCGAGTATTCCGCTTTTCATTTGGCTGGAACCGCTGCGTCTGAGCACGCTCGAGCGCCTGGATCGCGTGGCGATTCTGGGAATTCTAGAGCTCGCATTTATCGTTTACGGCGTCGCTATGCTACTGTTCTTCTACGTGCTGAAGCGCCTGGATGTGACCCAAGCAACGCTGGGGAACTACCTGCTGCCGTTTCTCATCGGCTTGCTGGCGGTGTTCGTATTGAAGGAATCGATCACCCCGGTGATGTGGATCGGTGGCGCAGTCGTGCTCCTAAGCACTTTGCTGGTCACTGTTTACGAGAATGAGATCCTAAACTGGATCAGGCGGAAACGGGGCATCGGGAATGTCCAAAATACTGGACGATAATTCGTAGCGCGGCTTGGCCGTTCTTGAGATGCGATTACGATTTCAGTACTCTGAGTCCATGAGCACATCAGCCACACGAGTTCCGGCCACGCAGTCGGATTTCGAATTATTTACCAATATTGAGAGCAATCTATACACCGCGGTGATCGCGGATTCGCTCGACGAGCTAGGCTACCGTCAGCAGGCCATGCGCGAGGATCTCCGGCCGCTGTTTCCCAGCCCTTGCTTTGCGGGATGGGCCCGCACGATTGCCTGTGTGGACGTGTTCCACGTGCCAGAAGACCCCTATGCCAAGGAGATCGAGGCAGTGGACGGCATTCTGGTGGGCGAAGTGGTGGTGGTTTCGACGGTCGAGTCGAAGCGCAACGCCCCTTGGGGAGAACTCCTCTCGACCGCGGCGCGAGCGCGCGGGGCGCGGGGCGCGGTAATCGATGGATTGGTGCGCGATGTGCGGAAGATCGAGGCGCTCGGCTTTCCGGTGTTCGCAAGCGGCATCAAGCCGGTAGATTCCAAAGGTCGCGGAATCGTTGTCGACTATAACGTGCCCGTGGATTGCGGCGGGGTCCTGGTCAGTCCGGGCGATCTGGTTTTCGCGGATTACGATGGCGTGATCGTGATTCCCGCTGAAGTCTTGCCGGAAGCCATGCGGCTGGCGACTGACAAGGTCACGCGTGAAAACCATACCCGCGACGAACTGATGCGCGGGGCGTACCTCCGGGATGTTTATGAAAAGTATGGCGTCTTGTAGCCGGGCAGTGTGGCTCGCGTTGTGGCTCTGCGCGGCTGGGTCCGCCGAAAATCCGCCGCGAGCGCGGATCGATCTGAACGGCGCCTGGCAATTCCGCCTCGGTCCCCAGGCGGCCTTCACCCGCTCGATCCAGGTCCCGGCCTGTTGGCAAGCTCAGGGGGTCGGTGAGCAGTCCGGCATTCTACGCTGCCATTACTCAGGAACAGCCTGGTATCGCAGGTCGGTCTCGATCCCGGAATCCTGGAGGGGGAAACGGGTGACCCTGCGCATCGGGGGAGCGCTACGCATCACGGAATTGTTCCTGGACGGAAAACCCAGTGGCTCGCACGACGGCATGAGTGCACCGTTCGACTTCGACGTCACGGACGCCGTTCGCGCGGGCGCGGCGAATATCATCGACCTGCGAGTCTCCAACCCCGGGAATCCGCCGGGAGAGTCGCCGGACAAGCAGAGCCCAAGCCAGCCCACGGGGATGCTCAATTACATCGGCAACTGGGGCGGCATCTATGGACCGGTGGAACTGGAAGCCACCAGCCGCGTATGGATCGAGCAACTCTGGGTACACCCGGATTTAGATAAAGGCACTGCCCAGTTTGGCATCAGAGTGCATAACATGGAGGGCCAAGCGTTCCGTGGACAGTTGCGGGTCGCGGTAGGTCCCCACCAGGGCGCCGCCGCGATTCAGGTCCCCGCGGGGCAAGCAGTGGAGAAGGAGGTAGCGGCTCCCATGCCCAGCGCCCGCCTATGGTCCCCCGAGCATCCCGACCTCTACACGGCAACCATTTCGGTTTTGCGAGAGGACGCCGAGTGCGACCGCGTCGAGCAACGTTTCGGAATGCGCGAGATCAAGACTCAAGGCAATGTTCTGCTCCTGAACGGCAAACCGCTTTACTTGAGGGGTTACGGCGACGACAACGTCGAGGTGCTTACGGGCGTGCCGCCCGCTTCGAAAGAAATCTATCTGAAGCGTCTGCGACTGGCGCGCAGCTTCGGATTTAACGTGGTGCGCTTCCACTCGATGACGCCGGTCCGCGAGTACTTCGAGGCGGCCGACGAGGTCGGCATGCTGGTGATGGCAGAACTGCCGGTTGCATATACGCAGTATCTGCTCCCCTTCAAGGACTTTCTGCGAAACGAGTTGACGGGCGTGGTGCTTGCCCACCGCAACCACCCTTCATGGCTCTCACTGGCGCTGGGCAACGAATTCAACCTGGACTGGATCAAGGACGAGAACAGCAAGCGCGAGTTCCAGGAAACCGTAGGCGAGTTTTACCGGCTGGCGAAGTCGCTGATGCCCGACCGGATCGTGCTTTCCAATGACGGCAATCGCCTGGAGCCGACCGATATGCTGAGCTTGGGACGGGGCGCAGGGGCAAATCATCCGACCGTGCGTCACGAATTCGGCGAGTATTACTGCTCCCTCCCGGATCTGTCTCTAATTCCCAAATTCACGGGAGTCATGATCCCGGAATGGCTTGAGGCGAAGAGTCGCTGGGTGGCTGAGAACGGGCTCGCCGCGGAATACCCGGCATACGTCAGGAATTCGCAGCGGTTGCTGCAACTGGGCCACAAATTTCAGATCGAGCGCGTCCGGCGTGAAGCGGACATCACCGGCTACACATACTGGCTGATCGTGGACTATCCCGGCGGCACCGGCGAGGGCGATTCGTGGGAAGAAGGCTGGTTCGATTTCTTCTGGCAGCCGAAGGGTGTCTCGGCGGAAGACGGCCGCGAGATAAACAGCCCGGTGCTGCCGCTGATCGATGCTGGGCCCGGTGAACGGACTCTGTGGACCGACAGCACCAAAGATCTGAAGGTGCTCGTATCGAACTATGGCGGCCGGGAGATCCGGGAGGGCGCCGCATCGTGGCGCGT
>OCZU010000549.1_pt1 | contig 25746 bp, 30 predicted proteins | sample 1539001 | NCBI WGS metagenome assembly OCZU01 (sample SAMEA3539306, study PRJEB22396) | soil metagenome | biome: tundra; feature: field; material: soil | place: USA | collected 2010-05 | depth 0.15 m | reverse complement strand
ACCAATTGTGCCCACGGGCAATAACTGGTAGGGATCCAATTCAAATCCAAACAGCCGAAATTCGCTGCCACCATAGACCAGCATGATTCCCAATACCTCGGCAATCCCCGATGTAAGCAAGGCGACCCCAAAGGCCTTGTACCATTTCATGCCGTCGACACCCGTTTTCTTGCCCAACTGCGCCAGTAGGCTCCCCGCAATCGCCCCAACCAATACGGCCAAAATCAAACTCCAGAAGGAGGGGCGAAAACGAATCGCTACCGGGATTTCCAGAGTTCCAGGAATTCCGCCTGGAGTATCGTAATTGACGTATAAAGTTACTGTTTCGTGAGGCTTGTCCGGACCGAGAGGGAAAATGGATGCCCCAAGCGAGTGCCACGGATTGGGATTCAGATTGAGGACAACAGCAGCGTCCAGGGTTTGTGCAGGATCCAGTAGGCGCGACCCACTACGGGGCAGCTGCACTAGGGCCAGTGGCGGCCCCTGCCAGTACAACTCGTGCGCCGGAGAGACCTTCACATCTGGGTACAGGCCGATGGGTAAGTCGGCGAGGGTGTTCTTCAGGGTGACACTAAGCGTGGTACCGCCGCTGAGGCTGACCGGCGACAATTGTGTGCTCGCGTTGCCCTCTAAAATCGATTTCGAGTAAATAAAGTTGTATAGGGGAATCCGGACAACGCCGTCTTCCAACTGCGCGCCCTCGCCCACGTGGAAGCTAACATCCGCCATTTTGTCGACGAACGTACCGGACGGTAGCACTTGCACACGAAAACCGCACCTCTGCCCTTTGCCGATGGGGTACACATAGACGGGATAAATGAAATAGCCATAGCTGCCATGGGTCGTCTTGCCCATATCGACCGTGATCGTGTAACTGCTAGTAGTACTCTGCGGCATTTGTTGTGGGGGGCTCGCCGGCACCGCTGTCGGGTCACAAAATCCAGGCCTGAACTCCACCTTTCCGTCCGCCAGGTTCACGTCTGGGATCTGCAGCGTTACGGTAGCTAAGACCCGAACTGCAAACAAGGGCGACAAGAAAGCCAACCCCAGAAGCGCGGTTCGTGCGCAACGTGTTTTCCCAGCATCAAACATTGGCTTTGCTTCGGTGATTAGCCGCCGCAGGTGCATTCAAAAGTACTGCGAACGGAGACTACTTTCCTTTGCGATATGTGTCAAGGCACAAGCATTCTTGTTACGAAATACGAACAACGGACAATTCCGACTCTGGATCGATGGCCGGTGAATAGTAACAGGATGGATATTCATTGATCCACCCGCATCCAGCAACCACATCTTATGAGTCTAGGGCAGCGTCAGCGGTTTCTCGGCGACTGGTTTCGGCAACTTACTTGCGTCACGGATCGATTCGATTTGCATAATGCGCGCCTCCAGGTTGTTCTTCGCCTCCTTAGGCGCGTTAGGCATCTGTTCGCCAAGAATTATAAAAGTCCGGAGCAGGCGAATCGCAGCATCGGCGGAATAGCCCGCTTCCATGGCGAGCTTCACGCCTTCCCGGTCGGCGGCGAATTCCGCACAGCCGTTGAAATCCCATAGCGCACCGCGTCCGCCGCAAACGCAAGCGGCTTCCTCCTAACCTCCTTATCGAAAACGCCTCGGATCAAGATCTCCGCTCCGCCCCCAAAAATTTGTTCCGAGGCGTTTCCGATCAAGGCTAGCGGCGATCCGGAAGTTTTCATTCCCAGTTCGACGACAATCTCCTGAAGCACTTTCACCGATGTCGCACGTCAGGAACGGGCTGGAAAGCAAGCCGCCTTAGCGTGTTCGGCGGAGGCTTGCCGGGTGAATGTTTGTTCGCAAATGAGACACTTGCGCACGTCTTGACCAACGACGATGAATACCTTGCCGATCTGGTCGCTCCGGGTGGAGCCCGCGCCTCGCTGAGTTTTTTCGTCAGTAGTCATGTCGAGCGGCAATCCTCTAGAGCCGAGTCTCAAGCCCGTGGTTTTCATTAGAGATTGCAGTGGCGAGAGAGCAATCGCTGCTCGCCTCTTTCATCAAGCGGCATACCGAGGCTCTCGAAATGCTGTGCCGTTTTGCAACCTGCGTCAGGGACATGCCAGAGCGGCGGTCACGCACGACTTGTTCCCGGTCCACGTCAAGCCGCGACCTCCCGATCCGCCGGCCCTCCAGCTTTGCTCGGCGCATGCCCGCCCGGACGCGCTCGATGATGATGCAACCGCTCCAGCTCCGCCATCGCGGAAACGATGACGATGATGGCCCTGCCGGGCGGTCCCTCGGTGTCAATCGCCTCGCGCTGCGAGAGGAACTGAATTCCGAATCCCGAAAGTTCATCGAGCGTTCGCAAGACCAGACCATCAGCACATCGAATTTATGACGGCGGGCGTCTTCCATCATCCGGTCGAGTTCCGGTCACCTCTAGTTGAGGAAGCGATGTTCTCAATCACTTACCCGTTTTCTCATAAGAGGCCTCGTAGGCGATCTGCGTGCCACTTCTTGGAAGCCAGCGTCACCGAAGGCAGAAGCGATGCCCGTCCACGCGAACACATCCGGGATACGGTCGTCACTTGGTTCGATGGGATATCCCTCGACGATCTTCGCTCCTCGTTTGCGCGCACAATCACCCGCCGCGCTCAAGAGTTCTGCGGAGAGACCTCTGCGGCGGTATCCGCGAGCGATGAAAAGGCAGGTCACCGACCATACCTGCTGATCGTCGACCGGCCTGAGGACGCGGGACCGGCCAAGAGCAGGATAGTCTTCTCGCGGCGCGAGGGCGCACCAGCCTACCGGCTGCCCCCGGTGATAGGCGATTACTCCCGCCGGCTTCCCCGATTCAACAATCCTCCGAAGGGCACGCTTATTCGCAACTCCTTTTTGCCGTTCGAAATCAGCTCGCTTCAAGCGCCACAGCATGCACCAACAGCCACCGCATGCGCCGCGCGGACCGAAGAGTTGCTCGATGTCGGGCCAGCGTGTCGGAGTCAACGGGTGGAAGTCAAAGCCTGCCGTCGCATCAGCAGGACTGTTGCCGATCCTTGGTCGTTTCTTCACAGATAGCTCAGCCACCAATCTTTGCGGCGCTGTTTGAGTCCAGCCCACCAGCGGCAGGGGAAATAAAGTACGACGACAGTGGTAAGCCACATCAAGTAGACGAATGGCAACCCATGGCCGTATTCCTCCGGTGTATTCCCGAAAACTGCTCCGTGGAATAGCCAAGCGACAGGTTGGCGGAACAGCACCGCAATCACGATGGCCAATATGTGGATGAGATACAAGTGGAGGAGGTAATAGAACATGGGAACGCGTCCAAAGACTAGGAGTGCATTCTTCAACGGAGAGACCTTGCGACTTGGGTTCGCCTGGCCGTCTCTCTGACCGAGCCAGGCAAGCAATAGGAACGAGGGACCAAGCGTCATCAGCAGGAATTGCAATGATGTCGGATACTTCTCGACGTCTAAGAAGAGAATCAGGGTCTTTTCGAAGGTCGGCTGAACGTGCCAGTCGCCCTGTGAGACTCCCCCGAGGGCGACGGACGGATTTCCATATAAGTTCGTGACACGGAGAACGCAAAATGCGACGATCATGCCGAGTCCAAGCCGCACCATCAGTTTTCTGCGGCGTTCCTCTTCGAGCAGATAGAACGTGCCAAAGCAGTAGCCCGCTCCCATAACGCCCACGAGGGGAATGAGTGGAAACAAAACAAACTGGCGGAGTTGGAAAGGTAACATGACCCCACCTCTCACATGCAAGATCGACCAAAGCCAAGCGAAAGAGCCGAACAGCTGCGGGTGCACACGATCGAAAAAATCATGGGTGACGATCGTGAACAAGGAGACAGCTGCAAGCCATCGCAGGGGCAAGCGGACAGCGATGGCCATGATGCCCATGCAAGCGCCGAGCGCCCAGATTACACCGAAGAATCCCCAAGGAAAGAGAAATGTCCAGCTGGTTCCGACCACGGTGAATTCCAGGAGGATCAGCCAGAGCCCGCGAGTCCAGAGAAAATGCCTTAGCTTGGCCGGCGTGTGCCGCCGTTCGTAGAAGAAGGCGCCCGTTCCAGCCAGAAAGAAAAACAGCGGCGCGCAGAAATGCGTGATCCAGCGGGTAAAGAACAATGCGTAATAAGTTTTCGCCAGCATTTCGGGCTCATAAGGGAGATTGCTAAAGAAATCACGACAATGGTCGAGCGCCATGATCACCATGACCAGGCCGCGCACAATGTCAACGGAGTCGATCCGGCCGGGGCTGGGCTTCGCAATGGCGGGCGAAACTCCGGCGGAACTAGCCGCTCGAGTTTCGCAAGATGATAAGTTTGTCATGATCCCTCCTGTGCTACGACGCTAGATCCCCCAAATAACCCAGAATCTGGAACTGTCCGTCAAGCGGCGATCCTCAACGCAGTTCGCCCTCGCCACTCCACGGCCCGTCTGCGGAGTGAATATCGGAGCGCGAAAATCGACAGCACGACTGCCAGCACGTAGGCGGGTATCATCTCTCAGCTCCACGGCTAGATGGAGCACCACTAACAGCAAGCCAACGGGGGAATACATGGCCACCAAGAAGGCCTTCGGGATGGAGCGAGGAAAAGCAATAAAACCGCGGGCAACAACACCGACAGCGTTAGGAGCTCCACGGTCGTTGGTGAACCAGTCCCGCCAAACTGCCTCCCTTGTCTTGAGCAACTCTGCCCGCTCACCCAGGTTGAGCTGACGGTGCTGGGCTGGATTTGCAACGACTACTGGCTGGGTTGCCAGCGCAATGAGACAAAGATACATTCCCAGAGCGAACTCCTGCACCATAGAATCGCCTCCAGCTCGATAGCAGATATCACACCTTGCTGGTCCTCGACTTGCACTTTCTTGCTTTTTTGGAAGGCTTCTGCAATCACTAGATTCGTGACCCCCTGTGGTTCCCAGGCGAGGCACCAAAGCGACTCTGGAAGGCCCGGATGAAATAGCTAAGGTTGTGGAATCCGGTGGCGAAACAGGCCTCAGTGACGGAAGCACCCTGGTGCAGACGGCGAGCGGACTCGTCCAAGCGGACGCGCAGCAGATACCGGTGAGGAGGTGTACCGACCAGTTCTGCGAAGAGCCGGGCGAAGTGAAATGTGCTCATGCTGACACGGTGAGCGAGGGACGCTAAGCTGTGCTGGGAGGCGTAATCTTGGTCCAGCAAGCTGCGCGCGGCATCGATACGCTCTGCATACCAAGCTAACTGATGTTCGCTGTAGAGCCTGCGATTGCTTCCGATACCGACGCGGATCCCGGCCAGTAGCGTGGTAGCGAAGGTCTCGGCCTCCATTCGGTTCTCGGTGACGTAGGCATTAGAAGCGATGGGGCGGAACAGATACGCTAGGCGGTTTGAGGGTTGGAGCACGGGATTTGTGAACGCCAATCCGCGCAGATAGGTGAGATCGTCCTCTGCGCCTTCTTCACGGACTTCCCTCGCCCCATAGGTCACGGCTAGACACACATCCACTGGGAACAACTCCTGGTGACGACAACGATATGCCAGCCCGGGAGCACACAAGAACACGTATCCTGGTCCCAGGATCCACCGTTGACGTCCAACCTGGATGTCAAAGCTCCCGCGCTCCACTCGATTGATGGAGAATTCATTTGAAACTTCTTCGGCCGGGTCTTGGTGGGGCTGGTCTCGCGGGTGGTCGAAGCGGCTGATGCCGATGTCGGGGGTATCGAGAAGGGTGACTAAGCGGTTCATAGTGTCAAGTCAAGCTGTACGAGACTTGAATCCAGAAGCGGACAGTCGGCTGGTCGGTATAGGCCCGGATTTCGTGCAGCCATTGGAACTCCTCAGTGCTTACGCCTCACACGTTTTAGGCGCAATTGTCGTCCTCGCACCCTTCAAACCCTTTACGGTGGAGCGTCCGGATTCAATCTTTCCTCCCGGAATGAGAGAATTCGCTAACTAAAATTGCAGCCCAGCTATTCCATCAGACAGTACCGCTTCTAGTCCCTTTTGATTTCAAATGAGCAAGTATTGCCGACTCAATCCTTAATGGTTACCTTCAAGCTGCTTAAGAACGTTAGCGGCGTTGGTGTTTTTCGGGTTCAGTTGAAGGGATCGGCGGTATGTCTCGATGGCATCTTCTTTGTCATTTGCTTTTGCGTAGGCTTCACCGAGACTGTCAAAGGCATTTGCAGACTCAGGGTGCCTGCGAGCATTCGTCTCAAAGACCAGGATCGCCTCCTTTGTCCGTTTGGCTGACAGTAGCCTGTAGCCGAAACCGTTGATTCGTCGCTCCGGGTCCGTCTGGTACTTATGTTCAGGATTACTTACATAGCTGTCGTAGCGCCCCAACATTGCATCGAGTCCCTGGGGAAGAGCTCCTTCCAGACTTTCGACGATCGTGGGTGGCGTGGCCGTGGTTAGTGCCATTTGCAGGACGGGATCCTTGCCTTCTACATAGTCCCGGAACTGCGACATGGTAGCAACCTCCGGGAACAGAGCCGTGCGGTCGTCGAAGGGGTCCTTGTCTTGCCACCACAGGTGAGAAGCGAAAACCGTTAGGTGACTGTGCGGCAATTCTATTTCGCTGCCGTCCGCGTAGAAATTAACATTGTTGCCGGTTGGCTCTCCCAGGAAGATGGGCTCCGCGTAGCTTTCCAGACGATTCACAAAGTTTTGAGCCGCAGAAAATGTTTTCGGCCCCACGATTACATACAGTCCTCCTCGCCTGTTCAACTTTGACCGGATTAGAGTCACCAGCAAAGGTCGAAGGATTGTGTTGTCCCCGCCAGGGTTGTTGCGCACGTCAATAATCAGGCGCTCGACCTCACGTTGCTCAATGAATGCGGCCAAACGTGCGGCGAAGTCTCCCAGGCTCTCGCTCTCACCATTGATGACGCCGTTGAACTGAAAATAAACCGCGTGATGATCTTCCAGATAAGTGAACCAGTACGGATCGCCAGCATGTTGTATCCATAAGGGAACACTTACCGATTGCGGCCGCGCGTCAACCCAGGTTGTGGGGAACAAATTTGACGAAGGGCGCCACCACTGTCCTGCGGGCATGGATGCACGCATCTTAAAAGTCCTGCGCTGGCCATTCCGTTCGATTACGTACTCAGCCGAATCGCGCGAGGAACTCAGCCCGAGCCCATGTAGTACCAGGGGGTAGTTCCAATACAACCTGGCCCCCCACGCGAGCCAGGTACCATCGTTGCCCGGATCATGGGGAATGACGGAATCGATTAGCTTGGTTGCCTCTTCGACGGAATGGGATCCTACGCTGACAACTTTTCCGCCCACGGCGTCGGCATATTCCTGCGCCGCCGCGCGAACATAGATCCCATCAGGGTATTGTACAAAGCGCACGGGGATGTGGGTCGCGGGCCCAGCATCAAAAGACGCTCCTACTAGTAGGCCGCTGTGGCCGTCCTGGACTAGGGCTCCGAGTTGCGCAAAGCGGACGATAATTTGATCTTCATTCATCTGCGGGATATCAGCCTCGAACTTCCGTACAAACCCCTCAAATTCGATCCGAGTCATCGTATGAAACAAAGACTTATGTTGGGCTTCCACCTCCTTTACTGTGAAATGCAAGTCCTCAAGCCAATCCTCTGCGGATAGCCCGTCGATCGGATTAGTGCCCGATGCAATTTGGACGACTGGAGGTCCTTCCGTCGCCAGTAGGACGCTCAGAAGCAGGCACAGGCAGAAGAAGATGTTAGAGAAAGTCATCATTTCACTAGTCTAGCTCCTTCTGGCTGGGCGAGAGTTTCCGGTGTCTCGATTTGTCATAAACCTGCAAGCTGCAAAAACTTGACGGTCCACTGTTTGACGGCCAGTCGAATCATTCTTCTTGAGCGAGTTGAGCCTCGAGTGCGTCCAACTGGTGTCGGAGCGACGTGACGAGAGCTAAGATCATGGCCAGAATCTTATTGAAACACGACGTATCAAGCTCGTCTCCAAGTCATTCATTCTGCGGGTGCACGAGGTTTTGAAGAGGGACAGCATCGAAGATCTGCTTCCATAGTTCACATAGGCCGGTTTCCTCAAATGGGCACGTATTATCTCCAAACGCCGTGATACGCCACGTGCCTCCATACATTTTCGGGAAAGCGGGCAGGAAAGAGGCGTTAGTTGGCGGATTTCTTGTGCCACTCAGCGTCGACTGCGGGCGGCCGCGACTCAAGATGAGTGAGAAACGTCACAGCGGACCATATTCGCTCGTCCAAGACATCTTTTCCGGAGGAGTCGCGTGCAAACTGACCGCCCCAGGCGAACATTCCTGAATACCGCACAGAGCCCTTCACGATCCAAGAAGAGTTGATAATCCGGCTTGCGTGGAGCGTGTGGCGCAAATGAGCCTCAGGATAGAGATTTACATTAGCTTCGTTTTCACTGGCGGTGTTCGGCGTGCCATGGCAACAGTCTTGTATGTTCTTGCTCTGCCACAAATGCGCGGAGGCGCTTTCGACCAAGCGTTCGACAACAAGCGTGAAGCGGGGGTTACGGCTAATGCGCTGACCGGTTGATGCTCTCGAGTTCCTTTAGGCCATGGGGTGTACTGTTGACGGCGTTGATCGTCTTGTACGTTCTTGCTGTAACTGAGCATATTGACCTGGCGTCGCGCCAGTTAATTTCTTGAAGTGACGCGACAAATGGCTCTGATCCGCGAACCCGGCCGCCGAAGCGACGTCGGAAATCGACCAGCCCCGCCTGAGCAACAATCGAGCATGATGGATGCGCACTTCCGTTTGGTATGAGTGAGGCGGCATTCCGATCTTCCTGCAGAACGACCGATGCAAATAGTAGGGGCTCAGCCCCGCAAATCGAGCGAGATCGTGAAGCGACACGCTTTCGGCGTAATGCTCGTCTAACCATCTCTTAGTGCGCCGGACCGCACAATCCTCGCTTCCGTCGCGCGCTGCCGAGCTAATGCTTGCGGTACTGTGCCGGGTAATGATGGTGTGAAAAAAAAGCATTACAGCACTGTCGCATGCCAGCTTAGATTCAAGTCGTCCGAGGAGTCTATGCACCCGCAGGAAACTCGACACAGTCTTGACGCTCTGAATTAGTTCGGTGCGGAAGTTGATTCTCGGAATGATTTGTTCTGTGAATTCTTCCATGTCCGTTCGCAACGCCTCAAAGTCGATAAACATGCACCGGAAAGTACACTGGCGCTTTCGATTAGCGTGGATCTCACCTGGCGGAATCAAAACAAGCGTGTCCGGCGCCGTGGAATATGAATGGCCGACGCAATGAAGGTCAGCTTCGCCGTCGATGATTGCACAGAGATACAGTTCATCGTGCCAGTGGCGCGGGTATTCCTGGGAAACCGCCGAGCCGCTGTGCAATTCGATTGAGTTGAACCTATCCGCACGCCGTATTTCGACGATTTGTTGGTTTCTATCCCCATCCATTAGCGATTCGATCTTACGACTTGGTCGATTAGTCTGCACTTATCTAAAATCCCCGCACCTCAGCTTAGACGCGTTAAGGAGCAATCCGTTTTTGGCGCCGAGTCTCACTACAATGATCTCGACCCAGCCCTACCGCACTTCTCAATAACCGCGATAAGCAATGCTACACGTCTGGATCTGTGATGCACCGCCTTTTCTCGGCGGTTGGAACGGGTCGGATAGTTCATAGCTTTTCGGAAGACCGAGTACAGAACCAAGGTATCCGCCACTTAACTGGATTCTACATCCCGGAGATCAATCGCAGTTCGCAGAATTCTTGAACGGCGCGTACCAAAGTGATTGGTAATCGGTAGTCAGTGCAAAATCTACCTCGTCTTCTGGACGCACCGTAACGACGAAATCGTTCGACAGCGGGCCGCGGAGGCTGAATCCAGGAGCAAATTCATTGTCTCGATCATCGCAGCCGCGAACTCTTGGCGCTTGTGCTTTTCAGGCGGCTTAACGCGAAACTCTGTGCGCAGGAGGGTATTGTCTGTTGACCGCGATTACCACCTACGCCCATCATCTCGGCCAGATGAATCGTAGCCATTTGTGAAAGGAGTTCGTACGCGCCAAGCCTAGAAAACCTCTGGCGACTCCAGCCGATAGGTGATGCAACCACGACGCGCAGCGAATCGGGGCACGGCAAGAACGTACAAGACAGTCAGAATGTCTCCCAGTAAGATTCTCATGAAGGGAGCATGCAATGCAACGCGCGGACTTTCTCGTCTTGTTGTTCGCTTGGGCGCAAATCGTAACCGTGCCGGTCGTAGCGCAAACCACTCAATCGGACGTTCCGTATGGGACGAACGATCAAGCTGGACACTACGTCCAGGCGGCGGACGCAAAGCTTTATTACGAGCGCTACGGTGAGGGTGGCCAGCCAGTAGTGTTTCTGCATGGCGGTGAGTACGGATACATTGACGAATTTGCAGAAGTGATTCGACAGGTGAGCAAGCAGCGCACAGTGATTGCAATTGCAACCCGCGGGTACGGCCGGTCCGAACGAGGTACGCGCCCGCTTTCACATCGCCAATTCGCGGAAGACGCAGCTTTCGTCATAAAAGACATATTTAAATCCGGCGAGAAAGTTGACGTGATGGGGTTCAGTGAGGGCGCTATCACCGGCTACATCCTTGCTTCGTCTCATCCGGAACTGGTACGCCGACTTGTCGCCATAGGCGGTCCACTGGGAGGGTACGGAGCGTCCATCGAGGATCTGGAAAGTGATGAGGAGCTGACTCCGGAGCTCATGCAACAACAAGTTCCGGATCTGGTGGCAAGGCGCAAGAAACAGATGACTCATCCGGAGCAATGGGACCAACTGATCCGTGACCTCAATGCGATGTATGACCGGATGGTCTATGTGAAGCAGGCAGAGGTCCACGCTATCCAAGCGCCTACGCTTATCATGGCGGGGGATAAGGACGAAACTCGCCTGGACCACTTCGTGGAGGTATATAAACTTTTGCCGAACGCGCAAATGGCGATCATCCCCGGCTGCGGTCATGTGATTTTCCGATGCAAGCCGGACCTGTCGATCAAAATCATGTCCGATTTCCTGCGGTGAGTTAGCGAAGGAATAGATCACCACGTCTCATGAGGAATCCCAGAGCATGACGAAATTGAAGAAGGCTTTAGTTACTGGTCCGATGTTGGCATTTCTTCTCGCCGCCGGAGGCCGGGCGCTTATGGCGTCAGCCACAAACAACACCGGGGATGAGCCAACCAACAAAGAGCAAGCATCGACCTTACCGTTGAATTCCCTCGACGGGCTGGAAGTGCAAGGCATCAGAGAGGACGGCGTAGACCCGGTAAAGACAAAGGCGGATGTTGCAACGTATCGCGGACGCCGGGCGGTGCGGATCGTCAACGATGATGGTCTAACGGCCACCGGTACGCCAGCGGGCGCTCAAGCGATCGCAACCGTCAAAACATCTGAATTCAAGGATGGCACGATTGAAGCCGACGTCGTTGGCTTGCCGCGCGAGGGGGCCCCGCCAACTACGAGAGGGTTTGTCGGCATTGCATTCCATGTCCAGGATCATGGTTCGCGGTACGAATCGATCTATCTGCGCATGCTAAACGCGCGCGCCGACGATCAATTGCAGCGCAACCATTCGACCCAGTATGTGTCGCAGCCCGACTTTACCTGGCAGCGATTGCGGAAAGAAAACCCCGGCGTGTTCGAATCCTATGTAGATCTCGAACCGGGCGCATGGACCAGGATCAAGATCGTGGTTGCCGGCACCAAGGCTAGACTTTACATCAATGGCGCCGACCAGCCGTGCCTGATTGTGAACGATCTGAAACTGGGCCAAAGCCACGGCCAGGTTGCGCTTTGGACCGGCTCAAATACTGAGGCATACTTTTCGAACCTGACAGTGAGACCGGCGCAGGACAGCTTCCATAACTATCACCGACCTCTGAAATTCTGAATTGAGAGGAAAGACGAAATGTTCTTTGGACAACGCACAACTTTGTCGGTTTCAATCTGGTTTGTACTGCTCGCGATGATGAACTCGGCGGTTCCTGCCCCCAGCAGCGCACAGACGGGAGTTGCGGTCCATAAGGTTCAGATCGCCGACGGCATCTATCAGTTCATTACAGCGCCCGACGGGTACGTGCCCAACGGCAACTCCGTCGTCATCGTGAATGAAAATGACGTTCTGGTGTTCGATACCTTTACGCGGCCCTCTACCGCGCACACTGTGCTTGCGGAGATTCGCATAATCACCGATAAGCCGGTGCGTTACGTTGTGAATTCGCACCACCACCCGGATCACTGGTCCGGCAACGAGGTCTATGCTGAAGCCTTCCCCAATCTCGAGATCATCGCGACCGAGGAATCTCGGCAATTCATGCTGAACATCGCAAATGCATGGCCGCCGGTGTTCACGGAAAATCTCCGCAAGGATCAGGCCGATCTCGACAAAGAGGTAAGCACCGGCAAGAATTCGGACGGAACTGCGCTGACCGCCGAGCAGCGCCGCAAAGATGAAGATGACGTGCGCCTCGAGCGAGAATTCGTCGCCGAAGCTATGACGGTGAAGCCCACTTATCCCACTCTCACGTACAACGACAAGCTCACGCTCCGCCACGGCGGGCGTGAGTTTCGCTTTATGAGCATGGTCGGGGACGCGGACGGTACCACCGTCCTTTATCTCCCTAAGGAGAAAATACTGGTGACCGGAGACATGGTTTCCTATCCCATACCCTATGTCAACTTTCGGGTAAGCGAGCACGCCAAGAGTCTGAGAAGGCTCGCCCAGTTTGATGCCGATGTGATCATTCCCGGCCACGGTCCGGCGTGGCACGATAAGGATTTCCTGAACCTGGAAGCAGAACTACTTGAGTCTGTGGTCAGCCAGGTTGGTCAAGCGGCGCAAAAGGGCATGGTGACGGTGGAGGAAATGCAGAAGGTGGTTAACGTAGAGTCTCTTCGGGTCAAGTTCACCCACGATGACAGCGATTTGAACGCGAAGTTTCGAAGGTATGTGAATCGCATGGTCGAGAATGCAAGCCGCGAGGCCCGGGATGGAAGAAAGTTCGAGTACTAGGCGGAGAGCAAAGCCTGGCGGCACTTGGTCCGCCTCATGAGAAAGAGAAAGGGCGCAGTGTTCGTTACTTACAGAGAAAGCTCGACCTTAATTATGTGGCTGACGCTGACCCTATTGGGCGCCGCCGGTCCCGTGTTTGGTGACGCGGTGCATACGAGGGAGCGCACCGTAACCCAAGTGGCCCCGGGAGTATACATGATTCGCCACAAGGATGCGCCAAGCGGCTTTCCAAACGGAAACACCACCGTCATCATCGGCGACCGTGAAGTGCTGGTGGTGGACTCCTGCTATCTAGCGTCGGAAGCCCGGCAAGATATCGCGCAGATCCGGCAGTGGACCGACAAGCCCGTGCGTTATCTGGTCAACACTCATGTTCACAACGATCACACGATGGGAAATGGCACTTACGCGGATGCCTTTCCTTCCTTGTTTATCATTGCTCATCCCGAGACCAAGATCATGGCGGAAGGCTACCTCTCCGGGTGGTTCGCCACGAGCACGAAGGAGATAGCCGACCTGGGGCAGGAACTTGAGATCGGCAATGGAGACGACGGCAAGCCATTGACCGAGGCCCAAAGAACAGAGGTGAGAAAGAACCTGGCGGATGAAGAAGCGGTGGTTGCGGAGTTTCCAAACTTCGTGCCGCGGCTGCCGAATCTCACCGTAGAACATGAGCTCGATCTCGATCTTGGGAATCGTGCGCTGCAGATCAAGTATCTCGGACATGGCAATACGGCCGGTGACCTAGTGGTTTTCTTGCCGAAGGAGAAGATTCTGATCACAGGCGATATCGTGGTTCATCCCGTACCGTACCTGTGCAGTGGCTATCCAGCGGAATGGATCGACACCCTGCAACGTCTGATCGAGCTTGGCCCCCAGATTGTTGTTCCGGGTCATGGGGAAGTCCTCCACGATACGAGTTACCTCGTCCAGGTCAAGATGCTCTTGACGACTGTAGTTAGCGCGGTCCGGAATGTGTTTTATGCCCGGAAACAGGGTTTAGAGCTGGACGAGGTGCGCAAGAATGTCGAGAAAACGATCGATTTCGAGGCTTTGCGGCGGCAGTTTGACGGCGGCGACCAGGATAACTTTAGTCAATCCAGCGTCATCACCAGATGCCTTGTCAGGAACGCGTTCTACGAGGAGGTCCTTCGCTAGCAGGTTGTCCCTCGTCAAAACTCCACGCTCGCGAGGCACCTTCCGAATCAGTAATTTACCAAACCGCGACATTTCCCGTCTCTCCCAAAATGGCTTGAGGATGGTGAGGATGTAACAATGTTACACGCGGGGAAATTCCATGCGGATGGAGTTTTGGTGAGGGACAGACCTGTTTTTCACTGTGCTGCGGCAGTATGTTGCGCACCCTGCACTTTCCGGCGTGGCCCGCGGCTTGACGACGGCCGCTTTTCGCAGCACGGCGCGCTAACCTGTACAAAGAGCCATTCCCTACGATGGATCAGTCTTGGAATTGAACTGATGCTTACTCACTCGAGACGAGCCTGCAAGCCTTAGTAAGTCCTCCATTACTGCGAAAAAGTTCGGAGCGCAAGAAACGGATAGACAAGAACTCAGATCAATGTCAGCCTTACACAAGTCAAGCCTAACGCCTAAAATTAGCGTAGAAAAAGTTGGCGACCATGGCGAGGAGCAGGAATGGCCATTCGGAGATTCGATGGCTTAATTTGGGATTAATTATCGACCAGTTTCGCGGCACGATTCGTGAAACGCCGGTCAGTCGACCGACGGAAGTTGGCCAGGTCCGAGGCGAGTTGCAACAGTACGATTTTCTGCGTCCGGTTCCTCTGGACGACCTGACGGCCGATGTCGCGCGTTTGCTCCGGATTTACTCGCTGCATGTGACGCATCCCCGGTACTTCGGATTGTTCAACCCTGGAGTGCGGGAAGCGGGTATTGTAGCCGAAACATTAGCCGCTGCCTTCAATCCTCAACTGGCGGCCTGGTCGCACAGTCCAATCGCCAATGAGATCGAGGAACACGTTCTTCGCCAATTCTCCGCCCTGCTTGGTTTTCCCGCGACAACCGCGGCGAATTTTACCACGGGAGGAGCCGAAGCCAACCTATCGGCGGTAGTTGTCGCCCTTGGTCATCAGTTCCCGGTGTGGAGCAACGAAGGACTCGCCGCCCTGAAGACGAAGCCGCGCATCTATCTTTCGGCCGACGCTCATGATTCTTTGGTGAAAGCGGTTCGGGTGTGTGGCTTAGGCGATTCTGCGATCCGGCGAGTGCCTACGACGCCTCCTTCGTTCGCTCTCGATTCGACCCAACTCGAGAAGCTAATAGAAGACGATCGCCGAAATGGCTGGTGTCCCTTCATGATAGTTGGAACCGCGGGCACCACGAGCACTGGAGCGATTGACTCATTGGAATTGTTGGCTTCGATCGCTCAAAAGTACGGGGCATGGTTCCATGTCGATGCGGCATGGGGAGGGACCGCGGTTTTGTCGCCTAATCTTCGGCAAGAGGTCTCTGGAATTGAATTGGCGGATTCAATCACCTGGGACGCACATAAGTGGTTGTCGGTACCATTTTCTGCGGGGATGTTTTTCTGTCGGCACGCCGCGTCCGTCCGATCTGCCTTTTCGGTGAACGCCTCATATATGCCGGCCCATTCTGCCGGAACTACCGATCCTTACGCTACTACTATCCAATGGACTCGAAGGGCGATCGGGCTCAAGGTGTTCATGTGCCTGGCAGAGTTAGGCTTGGACGGTTACCGCCGTGTTATCGAACACCAAGCGGCTATGGGTGCCCTACTCCGGCAACGGCTCGAGGAGGAGGGATTTCAGGTCGTCAATCAGACTGCCTTGCCTCTGATTTGTTTTACTCACCCGGCCATTCGGGAAAACAAGCGGAATACGCGCGACCTGTTGGAGGGTCTTTACTCCAGGGGCCAAGTCTGGATTTCGGACGTACTGCCCAGCGGCCACACGGAGCGATTCTTGCGGGCTTGCATTACGCACTACGAGACCAACGAAGGCGACATAGACTGTCTGCTTCGTGAGCTGGCCAACTCAATCTCAGATGGCTAATGAGCCAAATGGATGCAGGGTCGCGAGCAAACCACAAAACCGCAATGGACATGACAAGGGAGGTTCCGGCACAACCCAGAATACCCGTCGGGGGCTACGTCAAACGACGAATCAAGTTCCTGCTTGAATGGAAAACTGGGAAGACGACATTCAAGGTTTATGGCATTACGACTGGCTCAGCATTTCGCTCTCCCCTTCTCGTGGACGCTGCTCTCAAGAGAGCAGCGGTTCACCTTCGTGCGAAACCAACTCGGCACACAGACTACGCAGTGGGATTTATTGCAGTTCATGAAGGACGCGGAGAGAACCAGCTCATCATTGATCGCTGGATCAGTGAAAATGAACTCATGCACCAGATCTGTGTTTCCTCTGAAACGAGACCAACGAGATTTCAGCGCCCCTCGTGCGATCATAACAGCGTCTGTGTTTGGGAGGTGTTGTCCCTCGCCAAAACTCCTGTCCCTCGTCAAAACTCCACGCTCGCGAAGCACCTTCCGAATCAGTAATTTACCAAACCGCACCATTCCCGTCTCTCCCCAACTGGCTTGAGGACGTGAGGATGTAACAATGTTACACGCGGGCCGCGCTGCTAATTTCGCCCCCTGATAGTTCTGTTGACTGGAAGGGAGGACTACCATGGGTTCGATGCGATTCTGCAAAATTGTGAATGTTGGTCACAGAAAGACCGAGGAGATCAGGCGACCAACTTTGATTTCGTAGGGAATCCAATCCGGGACCCACCTCCCGCACTGCAGTTTGAAGAGTAAATCAAGGCCTGAGAAGAAAAAAACCAGAAGGATTTTATTGTCTACTATGGTTTCTGCGGCTTCATGTTCGTTCCTGCCGGCCAAGTGAGAATTATCTAGCACTTTGCGTTCGCTCCGACCTCCCAAAGACCGAGGCTGATTCGAGCGGTCTGTCGGATGGCCGTTCGATATTGCTTTGTGCCGTGTCCCTTTCCTTTGAGAACGTCCGCTTATAAAAGTGTGGATGGAAGGGCCGTGAGTCTGAGGGCTGCAACCGTCCCAAATCCCCAAAAAGGAGCTAGAAATATGAAAAATTCCAGAACGATTCACAGTTTAGTTTGCATGCTGCTGCTTCTTCCGAGCGGCCTACCCCTTGCTTCAGGTCAACAGAAACCCGATTGGCAGCAAAACATCGACTGGAGCATCGGCAACCACACAACCGATCCTGGCGAAACAAACTGCGTTGATCAGTACGTAGCGACGGAACCCGCATGCATCACAGGTGGAGGACGATCATGCTTAATGGCGAGAGCGATTGACTCTGCAAAATCGAACAACTGCTCCTATGCACTGCGCCTAACATTGATAACGCAGTGTCACAACGCAGGTGCGCAGCAGACGATTGGCGGGGCTGGCCAAAATGCCGTCTGCGATTACCTAAAGACGAAATAGATCGTTGAGGTCAGAATGATCGTGCTGCCCGAATCGACCCTAATTGGTGGTTATGGGGACCCTTCTTCCCGAGCAGGTGCCCCGACTTCCGACTGGAGCAACAAAAATAAGGGTGTCGTGCATGACAGAACACACCGAACGAAAAGGAGAAAATCAATGAAGCTTATCTTTCTTGCAATTGCGCTAGTTTTGGCGAGTGCGAACCTCTCATTTGCTCAAAACAACGATGTGCAGAAGTCCGACGCACAGAAAACAATGGATAGGAATATGGCAAATGCCAAGGCCGTTCACGATAATCAGGCTAAGTCCGCCGATCACGAGCAAATGCGAGATACGAGCCACGATGGTCGTGTTAAGGTCTCGGATCATACATCCGTCGGCGGCAAAGTAGAGGCGAACGGTGCATCGGTTAACGTCAAAACCGACTTGGATCGTCCTAAGAAGCAATGAGAATTCGCCCGAATTTCAGCGAGGAGGGACGTACTCACGACCCTCCTCCCCCATAATTGTTTCGGGATGACCGTGGACGAATGCTTGGGATCGAGGAACTTGAGATTAATTTATCCCCCACCGCGCAAAAGATTGTGTTTGAAAAACTGAAGAGCCACATCCACGACTCGGATCTCATGACTCAGGTAATCATCACCAGATCCCGCCTGTTGTGGATTTTGCCAGCCACAGCCCATTCGGAGGGGCCTCTTGGTTCCGTACCCATACCGTTGGCCGCGCTTCCGAATAACTCCTGGATTCACACTGAGGCACTACCGAACGCCAGAAACTGTCTCGTCAGCTAGTGCTCGGGTTCTATTTTCTCGTGCGCTCCCAGCGCATCGGGGTTATAGTACGTCGGCAACAGGACGACCAGTGTACAGACACTCTGCCTTCTTCGGAAGATTCGCTCCGACAACCGTCTTTTCGAGTTGTGTGAGCGGTGAGGCATGTCGTCTCTCGTCGCCCTATCCCGTTAAGAACTTGCCGCACTCTAGCCATAGCCCAGTCGCCGCCAAAATCAGGAACAGCGCACCGCCCTCTTTCTCTACCGGAGCGGCTGGACATCAGCCCGCGTGAGATCAAAGTGAATCACTTCAACCACCGCCCTCCATTGGTAAAGCACTTGGTTCCCGACTGATTCTTCGACGGTCAGAACATCGCGCGGGTCGATCCCAAGGTTCGCCGCCTGGAATGCAATCGCGAGGGCTTTGTGTAATCGTCGAATGTATTGACGAATTGCTGTCCTAGGAATCCGTCTCATCCGGTGTCTTCGGCCGTCACCGTTCGTAGCATACTTTTCCGAATAAAAACTGCTGGCCTGAATGCCGCTCGATATCTGGCTGGCTGTCTGGGCGAACCGTTGATTACGTAACAGGTAGTCCCCCAAAAGAAGCTGCGCTGGAGACAACGGGAGTTGGTGCTCATGACCACGAGGCGTAAAGCAAATCGCCAAGACCTCTTCTCCGGGAGCACAATCAGTGCCAGGTAACCTGAGGCGATGCACGATCTTAAAAGGCAATAGAGAGGACCTCAACTGATTGAGTTCCGCGATGAGTAATCGGACATCGTGGGTCACCGGCGCAAGGCTACTGTTCGTATGCATATCGCGCTCCCATCTGCTCGATCCGCAAAATAAAGCCAGTTTCTTTCGGAGTTTCGGAGACGCACAAGAATAAGGATGTTGCTCGACCGTTCACCCGCTGACAAGCATGTTCCAATCTCTGCAATATTCTGTGCCAGGGCGGCCCATTTGCTGAAACGTTGACGATAACCAGCGCGTAGTAACGCATGCGGTGCTTCAACTTCACCAGCGCTTCCTCTGAGCTGCGGACGTGCTCCACGGCGACGTTCTGTGGGGCCAACACCTGTGTAATCAATCGCTCAGCATGAGCTACATCTGAGTCGAGAAGAAGCGCGCTATAGCGATTTCCCAAGAACCGTCCAGATTCGGTGCCGAGTTGAATGTGGGCCATGTCAGTGCCCCTCGCTCAGGCCGAACGCACCTTCTCGCGACAGAGACGAAGTGGCAACAGCGATTGGAATCGGTTCTTTAACCGGGATTACCGCTCGCGCGGAGAGATCGTAGATAAAGTCTTGCCCTAACCGCGCCGCCACCTTCAATGCCTGGTCACGTTGCCCGTAGCAAACGACAACGTCCAGAGCATGGATGCTCTGCCGAGTGTCGAACCAACTACCTACCGCACGATTTTGACGAAGCAGAATCTTTAGGTTCTTGATGATGAAGTCATAAACATTCGCTGCAGTTGGGATGTCGGCGAATTCAACGGTTTGTTTTGGAAAAGAAGCCACTGAAAATAGCGGAAACCCGATCAGGTTTCCTCGGACGAGATCAACGGTGGCGCCATCCGTCGCTTTGTGCGATGTGCGAAGTGCTTCGACTGTGCGATCCAATTGACGCAAAAGGCCGGGTGGCACGGCCGCGCGATAAGGTTGACTCCGAGCTAATAGTGTCCTAGTGTTATCGGGCTTTGACGCCCGACAAGAACTGCTTGCTCCTCTGGTTATTGAGGGATCACTGGCACTGCGTGAAAGCGTCGTGCCGACGCGAAACGTGCGTGTCATCTTTGGCTCCAGGGATGATGCGCACGCCCCGCGTCGCATTGCGTCGCGAGGCCCGGAAGGTCTGATCACCTTCCGGGATTTTTCTACGCACCGTCCAAGTCGACGTTATTTAGTGCCGACGCATCAAGAAACGTGGAGAAGGGGAACAAAAGGGGTTTCTTGGGGGAAAACAAACGTGTCGAAGTATGCCGTTCACATGCGTGAATCCCGCTCCAAGGCACGCCATTGGCCGTTCAGATTCGATCCACGTCGAAAGCAGCTCTTTAAAGGCAGCGATCCCGTACCTCTCAAAGGTCAAATCTTCAAATTTGTAGAGTATCTTTTTGATCACCCCGGTAATCTCGTCACGTATGAGGAACTCAAGAAAGAACTATGGCAAAAGAATCCGCCAGCCGACTGGCAGCACGATTTAACGGCGCTAGGCAGGGAGGCTCGTAGTGTGGTGGTTGACGGGGAGTACGAGTTTATTGAGTTTGCGGTGCGCCTCGGGTATCGGCTATTGGACGCTCCTCTCGAAGCCCGCTCCCCGGATGATCCAGATTCGGGGCCGCACTGGGGTGGGCTGCCCAAGTCTCCAGTATTCGTAGTTCGAAGAGAACTAAACGAAATCGAGGATTATTACGACCGCCACCTCTGCAATGTCGTATGTGTATCGGCCCCGATGGGCGGCGAGGGTAAGTCCCAACTAATACGACATTGGATTAGCGGAAAGGTGAACGAAGAGCCTAATCGCTTTCCTCACGTGTTTTGTTATTGTTTCAACAGCCAGGGCACGTCGGACGTTCGACAGACCAATAGTGAAGAGTTTTTTAAGCAAGCATATCGATTTTTCAAGCTGAACGTGTCTAAGGGCGTGCGCGTTGACGAACAAGCCGAACTTCTGGCTCAGGCCATACGCAACAGCGGCGCGATTCTATATCTCGACGGGATTGAGCCACTTCAGGAACCGACCACGGAAGACATATCTCCCTTGGAGGACGTTGGGGTCGCAAAGCTCCTCGAAAACCTGGCTGTAGATGGCCCTCACCTTTGTCTCCTTTCTACGAGAAGAAAGATCGCGGATTTGCAAGGTATGCCGCGCGTGAAGGTGCTTGAGTTGAACCAAATGCGGCCAGACGAAGCAGTCAGTCTTTTGGAGGCATATGGTGTACGCTCCGAAACGTTGGACGAAAATACCTCTCTGTCTGATATCGCCAAGCTATGGAATTACCATCCGCTTTCTCTCTCCCTACTTGGCGCATACGCTAAGAGCCACTGTCGGGGCGATATACGCAGTTTGGACTCCCTAGAAGCGTTGTTCCGTTGCGATTCGAAGCTGGTTCCTTATCGCTCGAAGAGTATGTTAGATATACACGAGCACCTACTCAAGGACAAGCCCGAATTGCAAGTACTGCGAGTTCTGGGACTCTTCGACCGTGACATCAGAGAGGCGTTGTTGTGGCGTCTCACGGACCCACCTGTTCACGGGCTGTCAGATCTGCTCCACAAACTGTGGGAGGACGTTCCCCAATGGAATCGGACTATAGATCGTCTTGCAAACCTCAACCTTATCATTGTCGGCGAGGCGCAAGGGGGCAGGATTCTCCATTGCCATCCGCTTGTGCGCGAGTACCAGAACGAAAGATTAAAAACTACTCGTCCGGACGCTTGGAGGACCGCCAACCGCACGTTGTTCGCAATCTTCCAACGAATGGTTAGAGCAGAACAGCCGGAAAGCGAAGAAGATATCTTTCTCTTGTATCGTGCTATCGCACACGGCTGTGCTGGGGGTCTTTACAAGGATTCCTTTCGCGTTTACCAGCATCGAGTGTTGCGGGGCGAAGATCGGTTCAGCGCCGACTGGATGGGCCTAGTGAATGAGGACCTTAAGGCGCTCAGAGGGTTCGCCAAACCGCCTTTATGGACGTTTCCAACAAGAGACTTCAGTAGGGAGGAGCGAGCGGAAATACTCGGTCTCATCGGTTTCCGCTTGAGAACCCTGGGCCGCATGGAGGAAGCAGGTCGCGTCCTTCGTCGCGCTATGAAAGAGTTTACGAGCCTCCGTCGATGGAGACAAGCATCAACGCAGGCGAATAATCTTGCAGTGATGCTCAGAATGCAAGGGCGGTTGGGGGATGCGATTGATGAGTCCACCAAAGCTCTTTCCTATGCTCGGAAGAGCCGTGATCGAGAGCTCAGGGTGCGGCGACTTGTCGCACTCGGTGAACTACGTCACTACAAGGGTGAGTTTCCAGAAGCGGAACACTTGTTCAAAGAGGCTGAGGAGATGCGAATTGCGCCTCATCGGCCGCACTTGCGCTCGACTCTAGGATTTCGATATTGCGAATTTCTTTTAAACACAGATAGAGCTCGTGAAGCACTGAAGCGTGCACGGTTTATAAGAATTCACGGTGCTGCGCGATACGGGCTGCTCAATGAAGCGCTCGAATATTTATGCGAAGGACGAGCTATGGCGCTTCTCGCGGACGGAAGCTCTTCGAAACTAGAAGCGGCAGAAAAGGTACTTAGGAAGTCATGCGCTTTCGCAAAAAGGTCGATGCACCCAGACAATCGAATTCGTGCCGCGGTGGCTCTTGCTGAGGTACTGCGAACACGAGGCAAGAACCATTTCGAAGAAGCTCGCAAAGTGCTGACCAACGCAGAACGTCTTGCACAGGCCGACGGTCTGTACTTGCACCAACTAGACTGCGAATACGAACTACTCTGTCTCGACATCGCCGAGCGGCATCATAGCGAGCAAATCACGCGGGCGACCGAACTCGCAGCAAAGGCGCGCGATATCGACTACGGCCTTCTCACCAAGAGAATTAACATGTTGATGGAAACCGTACTTTCCGATCAAGTTGGTTGAAGATTTTCGTATGTAATTCGCCGGCTCAAGGGCTCAAGGAAGCGGGAGAATGTCTGGATGCCCTTCAGTAGCATTAAGAAAGGATGGACCGCCGGACCGCCCCCTGCATGGATAGCGCGGTTTCCTTTCGCGTTGAACTCTGCAAAATTCATTCCGGCGCTATTTGCTTTGTACTCGTACTCGGTCGCGACGTGGCTCTATCCCGCCGTTCTAGTTGTCGCGAATGGCGGTGTTTCCCGCATGCTCGCTGTGCGGCGTTGGCGAGTCCGGGTGTCTCAGCGCCCATTCGCTCCGACTATTAAGTAGGTCGTGCGCAGTTCCGCAACAGCCCGGCTCCGCCGAAGTCTTATCAAGAAGAGCCTTGGTGCTGGCCTTCTTATCTTTGCCGGGCTCAATGGTTTTCAGCCGTTCCCACGCGTCCCACAGTTTCTCAAGCGACTCGCACCTTACGTCGAGCGAGCGGTTGAGGAACTTGTTGCGCGAGGTTTCTAGCAGTTCATCGAGAATCTTGTCGCCGGTCTTAAAAGTGGTCTGCGCGAGCGCCTCCTGGAGCACTGCCGGCGCGAGGCGGGTGACCTCGCCGTGCTCCAGGTGGAACGCCATTCCATTCCGCTCCAATAGCCGGTTTACTTCCAACTCAAACTTCTGCCGTCCGCTTTTTTTGTCATACGAATAATGCGAGTGACCGAAATATGAATGATGGTCATGGGCTGTAGGCTCGGAAACGTGTTCGTACGAAAACTCGATGAGATCGAAGACCTGGCCGTCGGACGACACTTCTTCGTCTTCACCTCTACGCCAGTAATCCTTCTGGTCGGCGGGCCAGATTACGTTATACGCCTTCATCATTGTTTCCAGGTTGACCCTGTTGCGCCCTGCATTGCCCCTTCCGTCCGGGCACAGCGAGGGAAACGAGTCACCGAACCACTCCTCATCGATACGCGCCCGAACCAGCGCCACGAGGCCATTGCGCGTGACATTGTCGAGCTCCTCTTTAGCGCGTGGAGCCATGCCACCGTGCCGCTCGGTAAATAATTTCTTCATTGGAATAAGTGCTTGAAGAATGTTAGCAAAATCCTTGCCAAGGATGACCCACCGGTGCCTAGACCCTGCCCCGCTGAGTACCTCTAGCTGCAACTGCGGCCGCATTCTGTGCGGTAACCAGCGCATAGCCTTCGTCCCTGCAGCGGGCACGCTCCCTGGCCTTTTCGCTGACTTCCAGCAGTTTCTGCGGGGTCTCCTCGATGCTCCAGCCACGTTGCGCGGCCATCTTGCACCAGAAAAAGTCCGCATGGCTGCGACTGGGGCCATCCCCTTCGCTGGCAGGTGTGGCTCCGAGAAGGCAGCGCTGATAGTCCGGCCATTGCCTTTCGCGGTTCTGGGTGAGGCGAGCACGGCAGGGGTGAAGTTCAATGACAGATGGAGATTGCTGGGGCTCGGGACTTCCGCGAACTTTGGCAGTCCCCGCGGTTCTGTTAAGTCGTTGAAAAAGCTTAATCACGCAGCGCTGTCACGGCAGCGTTCTGGGCAGACAAGACTACTGACCGGGCCGACTGACTGTCGGACGACAAGAATGTCCAAGTTTCTGCTGATGTTGTTTCAGCACGTGAGCGCCAAAAGTGTGCCACACTGCAAATGGCTGAAGGTGTCCTGGTAGGTGAGCTGGTATGGATAACTAGGAATTATCTTTCGTGCCTCTTGTGAAGATCATCCCGAAGGCGCAAGGTCGGTGTGGTGCTGGTGCTGTCCAATGGTAGGTCCACAGCGGCATTGAGTACGGCCAGGGAAAAACTGCGGCCCCAGGAAGAGTAGCTTTTGGATCTTGGAATGTATGATCCGCGACCAGGATAAATCTCCATTCGAGTCGCCGCCATGGGTCAACACGACGATGACAACGCCTGATTCGGGATACGCGTACAACAGGGAATTTGGCCCCCCAGTCCTCATTTCCGCGTGCGGCCGAACGTCCGCCCTCGATCGGCTGACGAAAGTAGGACGATGTGCTAGCGAGCCTCACTTACATCTCGCAACGAGTCGATCGATCTCGCGACGATAACCACGACTGCAAGCAAGTTTCTTTCCATTTTGGAGAATCGCAATGTACTCACCGCTGTTGCAGGGTTGCAGTTCCTTGATCTTGTGGACATTCACGATCACAGATCGATGAACACGGATGAACCGCCGTTGATCCAGTCGGCTAGAAACACTGCCAATGCTCTCTCGCATGGGATAGGACTGTCCGCTGGCGCTAATCACCACGTAGTTCCCGGCGGCCACAATCCAATCAATCTCATCCGGATCAAGAAAGATGAAGCTGCCATTGCTCTTGAACACAAAGCGGTCTGCTGGTGATAGCTCATCGGGCTGGAAACAACCAAGCATTTGTTGCGCCAGCCGGACATATTGAGATCTGCGTAGTTCTCTGCGCACTCTCTCAATATTTTCATGAACATCGGCCGCGCAGAGTGGTTCCGTCAAGAGGCCTACCGCGTTTACCGCGAAAGCTCGGCTCGCATATTTATCGTGGGCGGCAACAAGTAAAGTCAGAGGCCGGTCGTCACGAAATCGTTTCAAGAACCGGAGCGTCCTCGGATCGCGGGCCTCACAATTGAAGACCAACACGTCTGGATCGTGCTCTTTGATGGCAAACGATATGCCGTCTTCAGGGCATTCCGCGGTAATCCGGACACCCACCTCGGAGGCCAACAAGAGACATAGTGCGTTTCGAACTGAGTCTTTCGGTCCAGCAACCACGACCCGGATGTCCGGTACAAAACACGGATCGACCCAGCTCGTGGAGCCGCCTCGGGAGATGTCGTCGCCAAGACGTCCGTAGAAACTTCCTGCGCGAGACAAATTGTCTGCCGGTGTTATTTGTGAAGACAG